>OFFK01000092.1_pt1 | contig 68266 bp, 94 predicted proteins | sample 1521361 | NCBI WGS metagenome assembly OFFK01 (sample SAMEA3504096, study PRJEB24116) | mouse gut metagenome | biome: mouse gut; feature: mouse-associated habitat; material: faeces | place: Denmark | collected 2011 | reverse complement strand
TGCCAGGGCGACTCCTGGCAGCGGGTTTTTTGATGCACAGAGATTTGACACTTACATTCAAATCATCAACGGACATTTTGGCTGCGGCTGCGGCATCCTCAATATCCTTATAGGCTGTACTAATACTACCCAAATCACCGACATAGTGCATGGCCTCGCCAGTTTGAATTGCAGTATCACCAATATCAGCTAACAGGTTTTTGATAATTTGTCCATCAAACTCCAAACCTTCTGTATCAAGCTGGAGCAACTTTTCATTTGTCCATCCTTCACCAGCTTTATCAATCAATCCATAAATGTACTCATCTACAGTATGAGAATCCAAAAGTACAGGGCCATTTTCAGTTTGAAGAATAGGAGAAAACGCAATTTCAATACCGTCATACTCAGAGGACGATCCGAAAATAGTAGAGAACGAACCACGCATCTCATCAACAGTTGTATCCCAAGACGCTAACGCATCCTTATACTTATTTAGATTTTCTTCTGTCCACTCTAAAATCTGTCGATTGTTTGTGTCAATGTTCCCATAAATCGTCTTATTAAGATCAATACCAAGTTCCTGTGCAGTAGCAATTTCTTCCTTATAAGAATCAATCAATTCTTGTAATTCAGACTTGTCAACCGAAACAGGGATACTTACTTGAACTGGACGATTAATTGCGTTGTTCAGCCAGTTTTCAGACAACTTAATCTTATTTTCAGATTCTTTACGAGTATTCTCATAGATAGAAATTCTGGCTTCTTTCATTGCTTGAGCTAATTCCAACCAAGATTCAGAATTTTCCTGATTTGCTTCATTAAGGTCGCCCAATGTGTTAATCAGATTTTCAGTATCTTGACGTAAAGCATTTGTAGCTTCTTGCAACGAATTATATTCGCCTTTACTATCAGCAACTAATTCATTCAAATGCTCCAAATTCTTTACAAAGAATAAGTTACTATCAGGATCATACTCTACATCAAATCCAAGTTGTTGAAGTGCTGCTGTTCCATCTTTGATTGTCTGATCACGTAATTCATTCAAATCATGAAGTGCATTCTGTTCTTCTTCATAAACACCAATCAATTCTTTCTGTAATTCAATTTGCGTTCTCAAATCATTGGTATTGGACAGTTTTGTTTCCAAATCCGTCCTCTTTGTTTGAATTCGATTAAGACGCTCAATCGCTTCACGGTAATCATCAATGGCAGCAGTATATTCCTCAACTTCACTTGCCGTAGAATCGGAACCAGAACCAGAAGATTTGAAACTCTTTAACGGTAAGTTCTTTAATGCCTGTAACGTTGCAATCTGACCATCAATCTGCGCAATAGCATCTTGATAATTAGAAATATCAAGTTCAATCTGTGAAATGAAATCTTCAAGTCCAGATTCTTTTGCTGTGTACGTATACTCTGTTCCTTGAAAACTGCCACTTGTCAGATTAAGCGTAATGCCACTACCGCCAACACCGCCTCCAGAACCACCAACGACACCAGACGATCCAGAAACAGAACCATCAGCAACACCAGCGATTGCCTTTGCTGTCTCATGTGCTTGTGTAGCTACAGAAGCAAGGTCTGTCTTAACGTTGGTTAAATTCTTATACATAGTCTGCGCCAGATCATAAGCAGCCTTATTGAAATTGCCATTTACATCAGTACAGACTTCCATTGCAACACGGTCAAATTCTTCTGCATTTTGCGCCATTGCCGCCGCTGCAAGTTTAAACGCCGTGGCCTCATCAATACCAGCATCAATTAGAGCCTGTGCTACTGCGTTGCCAGCATTAATCCGATATTCAGCCAGTTCCTTTGTAATATCGCCCTCACCATCGGCTACACTTTTGGCAAGTTCTAATTCTGCTTCTGAAAATTCCATCTTTGCAGTAAGAACCGCCTTATCTGCTTCAAGTTTAGCAATCTCCGCATCAACTTGTGCATCCAGTTCTGCCTTCTTACCCTCAATAAAGGAATTTACAACGCCCTCATTCAAAGTAATTTGACCATTTGCCGACACTTGAGCATTATTAAGAATTTCAGGGTATACCTTCGCAAACTCCAAAGCCTTATCAAGTGACATGGTAAATCCATTTGCCACTTGTGCTTGCAAATCAGCAAGTGTCTGGAAAGAACCAGAAACAGAATCAATGGTATTTGCAATATTAGAAAAGTTATTTAATGCAGATGTATACGCATCAAGATCGCCAGTGATACTTCCATACAGGCTACTATAAAGAGCAAGTTTGCCTTGATTCTCAGCAATAGCAACGGTATTTTCATTAATATCTGCCGTTGCTTCTGCAATCAAGTTATCCCATGCTGCACCATTTCCAGCAGCTTGCCGTTCTTTATAAAACTTGATATTCTCTTCTAAAATTGCATTCTGTTCTTCAAGAGAATCAATCTCTTTCTGAATTTCTGCCATCTCATTTTGCATCTTTGCATCGGCATTTTCTTTCCATGCTTCAGTATTTAACTTGACAACTCCATTTTCTTCATACAGATAATCAAGATAATTTTCCTCTGCTTCAGCAAGGTCAGCAATAGTATCTGGAGATAGGCCACCGCCACCAGCCATTTCTTCTTGTGCTGTTTCAAGTAAATCATAAGCAGACTGTAAATCCGACAATACTTTTGTGAGATCAGAAAGTTGTGCAGAATATGTTCCAATAGATTCCGCTGTATCATCTTGTACATCTCGCATACCATTCAGATTATTAACAACAGATTCAATTTCAACCCCTGCATCTTCACAGGCTTGTGCCAATTCGGGGAATTTACTTCTAATAGTATCTACTGTAATCTCTGTCTCAGTAGAAATATCAGTTAATTCTTTTACAGCGTCCTTATACTGGTCACTATTAGAAATTTTCTCCCACTGAATTTCGTTCCACTTAGAAGGGTCTAATGACTGATAAATTAACTGAATTGCAGTATTAATTTCATCGAGAGCCTGTTTCTGCTCATCAGATAACTCATCATATGGAATTGCTTCAAGGTTACTTTTATATGTACTTAAAACAGTAACTTGATCCCAAAGACTATCAGTTGTATCATCAATAATCCCCTGAAAATGCTGGTAATCGTCTGCATAATATTCGCTATCCTTATCCAATTCATCACGTAAACGCTTAAACTGTTCAATGGCAGCAAGCATAGCAGAAACATTACTTTCATCTGCAAGCAATCCAGCATTATTTCCTGTCGAACTTGAAGTTGAAATATACTCATCTACAGCATCAGCAGAAATATCATGTTTGAAATTTTTGCGATATGCAGTAACAGTATCATCGGCTGCATCTTTAGCCTTGCGAACGCTTTCCTTCTCTGCTAAATCTGCCTGAATTTGCAACAACTCAACAGATTCTCTTAACTTTTGTAATTCGGATTCTTCAACAAAAGTCAAACTGTCTTTTGCTTCTAATTCATCAATACGATCCTGTGTAGTTTGTAGTTCATTATTTAAACTTTTGAGTTGACTGGTCGCTTCTTCATATGCCGAAACAGATTCTTCCATTTGTTCTGTTGCTTCTTCAGCAGATAATGTTAAAGCATCAAATAATTTTACCAGACCAAAAATTGCTCCTGCGGCAAGAATCGCCCATCCAACAGGGTTTGTTGTCAAAAATGCAATAAGACCTTTTGTTGCCATTGCTAATGATGTTGTAAAAGCATTAGTCGCTGCCGTTGCTGTTCCTTCCGCTGCCGCAAATGATAACCCGGCAACAGCGGCTTCAGCTTGACTTTCGGTTAATCCTGTTGTCATTAAAGCGGCAACAACAGCTTCTTTATCATATCCCATTAAAGCAAGTTTAGCGGCAATTTCACTGGCTTCTAATCCCGCACCACTTAAAGAAGCAGCAACTTGTGATGCAGAAAGTTCATACGTAGCAATAGTAGCACCACGACTACTTACAGACATTGCATCAAAAGCCATTGTCATACTACTAACTTCTGATTTAGTTAATGCAATTCCATTTGAAATCTTTGACAAAATATTTGGCAATTCACCTATGGAACGTAGTGACAAATTTCAAATTATATGCTATAATAAATGTCAAAGGAGGGAACAAAATGGCTATTATAAAATGTCCAGAATGCGGAATGAATGTATCCGACAAATCCAATATGTGTATTCACTGTGGGTATCCAATCGCAAAATCACAATTAAAGAAAGTTGTTAGATTTCTTCCTAATGAAAACAAGTATATTATCGAGAAAGACAATTTAACACAATCAGAAGCAGAACAATATGCAAAAGAATTTAATAATAAATTTTTAAAATATAATTTACATTGCGAAATTGTAGATTCAGATACACAACTCGACTGTTATCATGCACCAGTATCATCAAATATCATTCGTTGTCCTCATTGCGGTTCTACCGCCATTACAACCGGGGCAAGGGGTGTCAACTGGACTCTTGGCCTGATCGGTGCTGGTAAAACAGTAAACCGTTGCGGTAAATGCGGTCACACATGGCAACCTAAATAATTTGAACTTCTTATGCTCCTTTCGGTAGCTTGGCAAGGAATAAAGCTAAGTTCAAAAAGACTTTATTCACTATACGTTAAAAGTCATAAACACTTCTGGCGGTTTATGGCTTTGAGGGTGGGTAGTCTCTGAGGATTCAGGCCATAAAGGTCTGCGTCCTACTGATTTCCTCTTATCACAGTCCGTAGCACAGGATTACTCCTGCTTTTATCTCAGCATAGACCATCCAGATAATTTTTTCTGCTTTCGCAACATTCACGCTTACCATTGCTGGTTACGTTGTAGTTTATCTGGCCCTTAAAGGATTTCCAGTATTTATCCCTCTGTTTATTTTAGAACTCCTATCACTATATCTTGTCAATTACGCCATCATGTAATTTCCTTGATATAATTAGGCTCACTATCATCCATAGGTAGTGTGTGATCTAATCACTCAACCAAAGTTCTTTACAAATGCGGCAATTCCAACTCCTGCCGCTACTGTACCAAAAAGCCCTAATTTATCCGTCACAAAATCAACAGCTTCAGCCAATTTTGTAAGAATATCAATTACTACACCAACATCTTCTCTTTGAAACAGATTTTGAAATACACCAACACCAGTCTCTTGTAACGCATTAAGTTTATATTCAAGAGACTTAGTGATAATCTCCATCTCTGCATCAGCATTACCAGCACTATTAGCCATGTTATTCATAGCTTTTTCAGCAGCTTCAAAGTTCTGCAAAATAGCCTGACCAACGCTTGCTCTATTCTTACCAAACAGCTTTTCCATCAAATTTTGCTGTTGCTTTTCACTCAAATCATCATATACTTCTGAAACATCTTTTAAGTATTGATAAATTGATTTATAGTGTTCTTGTGTTTCATCAGTAAACAAAGAAACTCCCTGAGAATCTTCAGTAGCTTTTGTTAAATCATATACTTCGCCAGTAATATTAGCAAGTTCCTCTGAAAGTTCTCCAGTTTCCTCATCATATCCACGAACACGCATTGAAATACTGCGAATAGCATTACCAACCTTTGAATCATCTTGAGTGATTTCTTGTGCCGCAGTAAACAGCGCAATATTTTCCTCAAGAGTAGAATTCATTGCCGCCATTGCCGAAGCCGAGTTTTGCAAACCACTGATAATTTCAGCATTAGATGTAGCAGCCGTATTACCTACAATATTAATTTTTGACATAACGCCATCAAGAACTTCTTCTGCTTCAATACCATAGGCTTTCATAACACTTACTAATCCAGTAGTCGATTCTTCAATACTAACTCCGGGCGAAATTGCCGCAAATTGAGCAGCAAGTTTAGCCATCATTTGAGAACTGTTTTTATCACTATATCCCAAACGTGACCAATCTGCCGCAGATTGAATAATATCCTTTGTTGTAACGCCAAGTTGTTTCGCAGCGTCATTTGCATCTTCATAAAAAGATACTAACTGCGATCCAGACATAGTAGTTGTCTTTTGCAAGTCAACTAATGCTGTATCAAGTTCAACAACAGTATTTACGCCTTCTTGAACAACAGAAATAATTTTGCGAATAACCATTACGCCACTTGAAAGACCAAGTAACTGTAATGTAGTATTTTTAATAGAGGCCGCAAACTGATTAGTTACAAGTCCAGCAGCTTTTGCTTCTGATTGAATTTTTGTAAATTCAAGCCTCGCACTTGTAAACATGGCAGGATTTTGATTATTAGCCAGAATAGATTGCAGTTCACGCAATTTATCACCATATGCTTGAGCCGCCTTAGTATTCTGGTTCATCCATGCTTCAATCTTATTTGACAGTGTGGCAGATCGGGTTAATGTATTTTGAGCCGCTGCGTCATCTTTTACAGCCTTCTCATGATCACGTGTTGCTTGCTCACTGGCCTTAGACTGTCTTGCCATTATATCAAGATCGTTAGATACTTTCTTAATAATTTCATCATACTGCTTATAAGCATTAACGACTTGTGTGTTGTCTGTGCTTGTAGCAATAGTCTCAACTAAAGACTTCAAATTGGCAAAATCAGTTTGCATTGTCGTAGCAGCCTGACTACTAACATTTTTCAGAGAAAGGAACTTTGTTTCTAACGCATCAATACTGTTTATAAAGGAATTATTATTAGCCTGAGTACGATAAGCGTTCGCTGTTCTCTCTACTTCATCAGCAACTTTAGCTTCGGCTGTTGCCAGCTTTGCAGTATTTTCAGATGTTTGAATAACGTGCTTACTAAATTCATTTGAATAGTTAATTAATTCAGGATGAAAACTAACTATTCTCTGAATCTCCGCAGAAATTCTTTTCTCATATTCATATTGCTGTTGAAGCTGATTATTTATAGCATTGTATTCGTTGGAGTTTTTATCAACACCAACCATTTGAATTTGATAACTTGAAATTTTGCTACGCACAGTATTTAATGCCTTATACTGTGCATCCAAATATCTAAGCTGTTGCTGGAACGACTTTACATCAAGTTTAAGCAAATCAAAGCTATTCAAAAAACCTGTTAAAGTTTTCTGATCAAACGCATTACTAAGTTGTCCAGTTAATTCAGTAATCCTATTCTTAAATTCAGTTGTCAGACTATTGCTATTTTTAAGACCATTCTCAAACTCGACTAATTTTGATAACTGTTCTTCTTTAATAGGAGAAATGTCCTTAGTACGAAGCTGTGTTGCAACATATTCTGCATTTTGATACTCTTTTGCCAAACGTTTTAAATCCGCAATTTGTGAAGAAATATTTGACCGTTGCTGTTGAGTCAATGCACCTTCTGCGCTTTCAAGCTGCCTAATCTGCGCTTCGATTGCTTCATACTGCGTCTTTAAATTCTGCAAGTGGTTATCATCTTTAACATACTTACTTGATCCGCTACTGGTATAAGATGATTCAATATCTTTCAGCAATGTTCTCTGTTGTGTCAGATACTTAATTCGAGAATCATTATCAGCTTGTGATTTTCTTGCAAGTTTATCCTGCTCCTGCTGCTGGGCCTTGAGGTTATCAGTAATAGCAGTCTGTGTTTTTACAATCTCGCCAGTTTCAACATTGTATTGCTTTGTAACACTGACAAGTTTTCCTTCCTCAGTTGTTCCTTGAATAGTAAGATTTAAAAGTTTTTGTGCAGATTCAGCACCATCATCCTCTGCTTTTTTAACTTCAACCAGCTTATGTTGAACTTTTTCAAGAGCAACATTCATAGAGGTGAATTCTTTTGTCAACTCTTTTGCGCCAGAATCACTAATCCTTAATCCAGCCAGTTCTTTCTTAATGCGATCAATATTGCTCTGTTCAATACCAACATTGAATTTCAAATCCTTCATAGTCAAAGATTGATTAAGTTGTTTTGCAATATTATTGATCTGTGAAGTGATTTTTGCATCATTGATATTTTCAAACTTTGCGCTTAATGTAATTTCTTTTTTACCAATACTGGTCAGCACTTGATTAAGGTCACGATTCATTTGCTCAGTTGTTCTTGCTATATCTAACCCTAATACAATACGGCCTTCAACATCAGACATTCATTTCACCTCCATAACAAAAAATCCGCCTCATAAAGAGGCGGTTAATTTATTCCCAATAATATAATTCTGGCCTTTCAATTAGTTTCACGGCGATTGGCAATTTTACTTTACCTTCAAAATCCTTTATGCCTTTCTCAACAAAATTTTTCGCAACATGAATTACCCAATTTTTCTTTTTGGGGAAATTATCAAAATACCAATCTTTCCTAACTAAAAAGCCATCATTCAATAGCCAAAATATATTTGCTACTTTCCCGTTTGTTCCGTTAAAAATAGACGGACGCAAATCTGGCTTTATATTTACAGCAATAGTCATTGAATCCTCATTTACTGTTATATCAGCTAAATCAGAAGCATTTATGCAACCCTTCATAGATTCAACATCTATTCTTTCTTGAATACAATCACGAAGTAAATTTGCTGCATTGACTAATTCTTGACCAAATGTTAAACCTGTTGGAGCAGTTACTTTTGATACGTCAATATTTTTAATAATGCTGTCTAATGACATAATTACATTCCATCTGAATCTGTGTCAGAAATCGAACTTACATCATTAGTCAACTGTTTCAACCTTTCCAAAAGATTTTTATTTTCCTCCACATTTGCAATAGCATCAAAAAGTGGACGAAGAATCGTCAAAGAATTAGATGCCTTACGAAGATTCATCTCTTTAATATAGGCCAGCTTATCAGACACCATCTGCTTCAATTCAGCAATTAATGCTTGATAATTTACATCATTTGCATTTTTTACAAGATTAATTGCTCTACAAAGTTCATATGTCTTTTCAATATTGATAATGGAAACCTTTTCCTCTGACTCTGTACCATCTTCATTCATAACAGGAACAACATCCTCAATTACAGGCACATTAGTAGTCATTTGAAGAAGAGTGATCATAAACAAAGGATCAAGATACTGCGGCATAAAATCACCGTTCTCATCAAAACAAGGCGCAACAACACGATCCACAAAAATTCCCTTTTCAGGAATTGTCAAAGAAGTTTTGAGAGCAATTTCCATAACAATAGAATCACCATTATCAGGATCGCCAAGTTTCAGTACAGTATCACCCGAATTGCGCTTATAAATATCAAGAACCGCATTAATTGACTTTTTAGTAATCTTTCCCATATCAATTCTCCTTTAAAATAATATTTGTTATTTCAATTTCTGTACGTGGATTGTCACTATCCACATAACATTCAAGCGTTAATGATGTTAAATGTTTACTATCATCATCAATGATAAATCCGCTTTTTGTAAATCCATCAAGAATGAATTTCGGAGTTGTAGCATCAACATCATGTCTGCGATTTGTTTTATAATATGTAGTGAATTTCATTTTGCATTTCTCAATGAGTAGGTTAGAATAACCTTGTTTATTAATAAACCATACTATGAAATCCGACCACTTTTGTTTTAATGCGTTCATCATTGGACGCTTCATTATCATCCACTGATTCATAAGTGGGTGATAAGGATTTTCTATTGGCTTTTTTGTTGCTTTAGAATGCAATCGGAAATATGTTCTTTCATAATCTTCTAAAGTCCTGCCATCTATAACTAATTTTAAGTTTTCCACATATCCTCCACAAAACTAAAAAAGGGGAGAGCATCAGCCCTCCCACTCTTTATTAATCTACCTTCTTTCGTGGCCTACCACGTGTACGCTTTGGCTCTGGACTATTTTCAGTTACCTTCTTGTCATCCGTAGACACTGTTGCATCAGGGGCATTGGAAGATTTCTGTCGTGCAGCCTGAACACGGCGCAAATATTCTGTACCGCATTCAGGACTACAAGCTACTTCACGATAATTGAAAGCACCAAGCGCACCACTCGTTTTATTACAAGGAGTGAACATCTTTCCGCACACACGACACGGAATAGTATGTACTGCCATATCAAATCACCTCAATCAAGCAAAAGTAGCCTTCTTAAAGTTCAAAGTCACGACCTCATTTCCATCAACTTCAATGGTAAAAGTAGTGTTTTTATCGGTAACACGGAAAAGAATATCAGGATCAAAGTTCATATTCTCTTTTCCGGGCTTCGCAACACCATTTGTCTTTAAAGTCATTTTAGTTCCTGCCTGAGTAAGTCGCAGCGGGAAATAATGACCAGACTGTTCATTTACATCGGCAGAATTGAACTCAGTAAAACCACTCACATTTTTAAGTGTACCTGTTACAGAACCGTCAGCATACACTTTTACATCTGTGCCAATTAAATCAGAAACAGACTTGCCCAAAAGAGTCTGACCTTGGGCGGGGATAGTTAAGCGGTCAGACCCAATTAAGGGTTTTCATCAGTATTCCCCGCATCCTCGGCATCTTCAGCGTCCTCACCGAACACAGTCAAATCCCAAAACTTAGTGCCACCATTAGTACAAGCAGATGCAATACTGGTGGCCTCAAAGCCATGAGTAGTCTGACTATCACCAAAAGCAAGATCAAACGCACCAGTAAAGTCAGCATAAGGGATATAGAACTGAACGTGATAAATATTCTGACACTTATCCTTTGCCAGTGCATCAACGTACAACTCGACAGTCTCAGAATAGTTATCAGAAATATTGCTGATAACATCACCTTCAACATTACGAGTGTAATACACAACAATAGATGTAGCATCCTCAATCTCACCATCAGCGAAAGTCAGTTCCTTGGTAGCAGGATCATAAGCAAACTTACCCTCAGTAGCAGTAGCATCCTGTGTCAGCCGCTTATTAATTGTACCATCAGAGTTCTTAACAATAACTTCCTGAATCTCGTTGCCAGCCGTACCGACAGCCTTATAACTGGTAGTGGCCTTATTACCCGCAACAACCAGATAATCAGGAACCTTTACAGGAGTAGAATCCTTATGCTCACCAGCAGAACCAACTTCGACCTCGACCAGACCCATAGACACCATGCCGTTTGTACCAGACACAGTAACAGACTTATTCCGCTTCAACTGACCGATGGTACGACCACCCTTACCAGTCAAAGCAGTATTGTCCTGACTATTGGCAATAGTAGCATTCTGCAACTCATCCAACGTAAACCGATGTGCGCCGCCATTAATGCCAAATGCCATAATAGTCTCAAGACTGGAAATAATCAGATCATTAACAACAACCTTAAACATATCTAATCCTCCTTCATTTTTCACATAATAAAATCACCAGAAATTCATTCTGGTGACAACCAATTAATCTTCTCCAGATTAATTTTTGACGTATCGACAGTTCCAAAATAAACACCATTCATTGTTTGTTCCCAATGTTTCTTTTTTTGAATCTGTCTCCAACTTGCATTTAACTTATATACACTAAGTCCCATAACAGTTTCATAATTGTATGGAAATTCCTCAGTATTAACCAAAGAAATAATCATGTTTTCCAAAAATGACTTGTATGGTTTCTTAGCAAGTCGCTGTTTCTTCCTTCGATTTCGTTCAATCAAATATCTTTTTGCTTCTGCATTACCAGCCTGACCAACAGGAGCCTCCCAAAAATGAATTTTACGAATCGTATTGCAAATTTCTAAAGCGATCATTTGGTCAATTACAATATCATTCTCTTTGTCCCAAAGAACTTTTTCGTTATTCTTGCAATTAACCGCTTCTTGGAAGTTCTTTAGGTTCAAGCCACCGAACAAAATTGATGTATCATCTTCATTGGCAATAATCGACTCCATCATCAACATGAATAACTGAAAATTAGTAATTGTCTCATAATCAATTCCAATATCATCAAGTTCAACCATTAAATCGAAAGGAGTTGCAATTAGCGTTTGAATGATACTATAATATTTCATATCTCCAAAATCAAAAATTTCATCAACAGTTGGTACATGAACTGAGATTTTATCATTTATCTCATAATCACTGATACGAAGTAAATTAGGTTTTTGTACCATTACTTAGCACCAGACCTCGGATCGCCATTGATTGTCGGGCGGTTAAACTCCGACACCGTATATTCCAGAGCAATACCATGAAATGTCGTAGCTGGACTAATATCATCCATTCCATACAATTTCATTCGACCAACTCCCAAATCCATCGAACCATTAAACAGCGTCTCTAATCTTTCTCCAATCAAATCAGGCCGCAACCCATTACTGGTGCGGATGTTGTCTTGATGACAAAAAATATAGAAAACAATATTTACGGTCTTAAATGTTTTGTTTTGAACTTCTGGAATATAAATCCTAAAGCAAAGATAATTATTTGTGTCCTTCGTCACATCAGGAGTATAAGCATATGGAAAGATATTCTTGTACATTAAAGACCGATTTGGAATTGCAGAATTTGGCGTATCAGTTATCAAGTCTACAATCTCCTGATCGTTACAAAGCAATTTCATAATCTTACTTCTGTACTCAGTCAATTCTTTGCACAATGCCATATCATTTCACCTCAAATCCACAAATCAGTCTTTGTTTCTAATTCTTGTCCTGTCCCAATAGGATCAGAAACATAATCTGCAATCATCAGTTCTTTGTTGTCAACTTTTGGATTAAACTGATCCTCATATAACGTAAGTGAAATAAATCCATGCTCACCAGCATCTGAATAAGATACTGTATCTGCTTGTTTTACAACATAAGCAGTAGGATTTACTTGGTTTCTATCTACCAAAAACCTAACTCCATTATCGAGTAAAATGGTATGCTCATCGTATGTAATATACATAAGCATTTGTGTCGTACCAATCGTCATCTTGAGTTCTTCATCATAACGTTCAGTTTCACCACTACCATACTGTGTAGAGTTCAAAATACTAACAGGATACTCAACAATCTCATGTGTTAATGGAGAGAAAAACTTTATGTAATGATTGCAAAATCGTAAAGTTCCCTCATATTGAATACTGTGTAAATTATTTGCCTCAAGACACATCCAATATCCATGTTCAGGCCAAGGAATTACATCACCCATATAAATAGGCTCATGAATCAATGTTTGAATTTGAGCCTGTGCCGGAGATGTAGAACGATATTTTTCTTGATAAATTCTTGGATGTAAAATACGATCACTATTCCAGACTTGTACACCCTCTGGAATATAAGAAGGATCGTCTGCGAAAGTATGTCGTACCAAGTGCAGAGAGTTTTCAATTTGCTCATTCCGCATAGTATTACCACCAGCGTTCATTCTACGAAGAAAGTTCTGATAACCTCCCACAGACCATCACCCCCTTACATATCTTGTTTAATCCAGCGATAACGAGACAATAAGGTTTCGTTATCTTTTCGATACATTTCACGCATAGCAACCATTTTCTCTAACTGGTTTGCTGGCGAAAAAGCATTAAAATCCTTACTTGAAAGTGTCTGTTTAAGCGCAAGAGGAACACGAATATAGTTACTGTCAAGATAAGCAATTACCATGTAATTAGCCAATATCTCAATTTCAGCATCAGTCAACGTGGCTTCAAACTTCTTTTTGTTCCTTTTACTTAAATCCTGTTTGCAACCTCTAAAAGATGCAATCGCCGGACGCAAATAATCTGAAAGAACCTCATAAATATCGGTTTCTTCCAGATTTAAGAAGTCATAGTCTTTAATTTTTGATAAAACACTTTCATAAAGAACTGTAAAAGGTGTCCCTTTCATGGCTCACCTCCCAATTACACGTACTGCATCAACTCAATGTTTAACTGCTTTTCAAGCAACCGAATCATTTTTACATTTGCAATTTTACCGTCCTTTACATACTTAACGATTTTAGGTGTTAATTCTGTCTTGGCATTGGAATCCAAGCCAGAAAGTAATTCATTAACATCTTTAATATCGTCACCGCAAAACCGTTTCATATCAGAACGATTTACTTTTGTCGCATAAATCTTATCCAGATGCAACTTCTTCATAACAACTTCATTGTTAGGCAAAAGCCACTTTTCAGTAAAATAACGTGGGTGCTTTGTGTTCATAATACGAAGCTGCTTAAAAGTCATTTCCTGCGTATCACCGACTTCCAACCAAGAAAAAGTTTCAAATGTAACTGGACAAGTATAATATACAGCAGGAACACGTGCTTCTACTACAATTCTTGTATCATCATTCAAAACGTTGGAAGTGGCAGAGGCGGTTTGTGTTACCGCCTCGTTCTCAGGACTCAAATTTTTATTTTCCTGTGCCAAATTTAACGCCTCCCAATATGTATTTAGGATTTAATTAGGCCAAATCCCAATGCCCAATAACATCACTGGTAACAGCAGCCAAACCAGCCTTGACCTGAATCTGGCCTTCAAGAGTCATATCCATGTTCTCACGATTATCAGTTGTCTCTTTCAGACGAGAATCGCCCTCAAACACAAACTTGATAGGCTTCGCATTGGTAGCCACAATCAGAATCTTAGTCGTAGACAGCGCAAAGTCAAAAGTACCTTGCTTAAACACCTGCGGAATAGGCATCAGATCATAGCCCTCCCAACTGGAAATCACGCCGTTACGCTTACGCTCTTCCTTGGCAGACTCAGGAATCCAGTTCTCATCAATGTTCTTTTGCAACTTACGTAAAGCAGCACCAGTACCAACAAGAACAGGCTTAACACCATTAGCAGTTTCCACTTTCTCAATCAGTTCAAGCAGATTATCACGCTCAGTATCAGTAGACAATGCACCATGACCAACAAACCCTTCTGGAGCCATGTCAGCCATATCAGCAAACGCCGCATACACAGCATTTTGGAACGCCTGTAAGAAAGACTTACGAGCCTTGTCCATCAACTTAGTCCAAGAATCAATATTCTTCATAAACCGCTCAAACTCATTGTAGAAATGAACTTCCCACCAAGAAGTTTCAATAGAGAAGGACTTGCCCATGTCCATACGCTCACGAATAGTATCCCAATGATTGCCACTGAACTTGGAAACAATGAAATTACCATTATCTTCAGCATAGAACTCATTCTTATCGCCTAAATCAACACGAACAGTTTCAACAAACCGATTGAAAAATTCATTTTCACTCCAGCCTTCAGGCAAAGTCTGATCCAGAACGGTTTCCAGAATCTCAAAAATATCATTTTTATACTTACGATAAGTACGATAGTTATATTTCTCGCCATGCAAAATGTCCTTGTTAAAGCGATCACGCATAACATCATCCATACTACCAGCACTTGTATCAACATCCTTGGCAACATAATTAGCCACATCACCAGTATAAGTATCAATACCAAGTGCGATCAACTGCTGCTTCTCAGTAGAGAAATTAGCCAGCTTACTCATATCACAAGCCATATTCAATACCTCTCTTTCTTCTCTTAATTAGCCCACAATATCGTTACGCAGAATCTCAATAAAGTAAACGATATAAGGACGACCATAATGCTTACCACCCTCAGTTTTCCAACCAAGGCCACGCTTCGCCGTACCGATAATCTTACCAACAAAACCCTGACCAGTAGTATCGGCCTTCTCGACCATCTTCACGGTAGTCTTACCAGCCTCGGCAATTACGTACTTACCAATTTCAGGAGCATCACCAGAACCATAATTAATGCCTTCCTTGCTCACAGCATACACATCATGAGCAATCAAGTCATATGCACGGAAAGGACGATCAGCCTCATTAATATAATTATAAAGAGCCTGATTAGTACGCCGTGTCTCATCATAATTCCACTCAGGATTTGCAACCAACACAACACGATCCTTGCCAATCAATTCAGCAGTAGGAGCCAAAAACTCATGAGTTTCCAGACCCTCAACATCCGTAGCCAAATCACCAACATAACCGATATGACCATTCTCCACATCAACATCAGCAATCAGACTATACAGATGACCGCCACCACGAACAGCAGCAATCTTAGAAGTCTCAACGACAGTATAATTCTTATCCATAGCCTTAATCCCTCTCTTTCATTTAATTAGTCTTTGTAGGCAGAACACCATAGCGGGAACTAACCTCTGCCTTTGGGGTCTGCTCAAACACGTCCGCTACCACAGGAGTGGCCTCTTTTGTCTTACGACTAAAATTAACGTTCAGATTCTTCTTTGTAAACATCACAGCACATTGAGCCTGAATTTCCTCCAAAGAATACTCGTCACGCTTTTCTTTTAGTGTGGTGTACTCGGCAACATCACTCAAATGCTGATCAAACTGCTTAAACTCAGTATCCTTGGCAGCTTCAACAGCAGCAAACTCACGCTGTTGCTCTGCAACGACATAAGCATCATACTTAGGCTTCATCTCATCATAGTCACTCTTAACCTTAGTATAATTGGCCTCTGCTGTAGCCTTTTCCTCATTGGCAACATCCACCTGACCACTCATATATGTGGCAACATCAGAAACAGCCTGTTCAAACACAAAAGGTGCAGAATCATCCGCACCTTCCTCAAAATCGGCATATGTAGTTTTCTTTCGAGTAGCAGATGCAAAATCAACGCTAATCTTATCGCCATCCATAGTCATCTTCATACCATAAATGCGATAATGGTCAGCACGATCCATAACAATCACTTCATCACCCTGAACATCAACAAAGCAATACTGAGAACACTCATAACCCCAACTATCACGATATTTCTTCTCGCCCAATACGGCACGAATTTCATCAATCTGCTCCATCAGATTCAAGGTAAAATTAGCCTTTGGCATATTCTCACCGTCCTTATTTTCTTGATTTTCACTTGTTTTTTCAACAGACATACTATATTCTGTCAGTTTATTTTTAATTTCTTGAGCAATAGTCTGTGCAGTAAATTTAGACACAGCAACACTATCAATCATAGCTGACTGAATTTTTTCATCTGTTGACGATAATAAGCAACATCCTTCAAACTTAAAGCCAGTAAATGTAAATGTGCCATCATCGTTTTCATCGCCAGTGATTGAAGAAAGTTCTAATTCCATACTTTGCGGTTTGCCACCATCACGTTCAAAAATCGTAACTGCATCATCGAATTTTCTCCACAAAAGAGCATCGACTTGAAAGAACTCACGGCAAATTCCATCGGAACAAACTTTTTCAATCCAACGATAATTGCATGACTCTGGAATTACACCATAGGCAGAACCAGCATAAACAAAATCTTTTCCGTTTTCATCTTTAACAGTCTTGTATTCATGACCTTGGAAGTCCAATTCTCCGTCTGGATTCAGAGCAATATACCCCAATACTGGAGTATTCATGATGCTATCGGCATTTGCATCAACAACTTCTTTTTCAAAAATACTGCCGTTAAAATTCAATCCTGTATGTAATACGTCAATCGTTATGGCAAGAAAACGAGAATCTTCAGTATCCACACAGCTATTGATTGTAAACGACACTGGCAACCTATTTCGTTCATAACCCACTTTCCTCATCACCGCCTTTCTTTATATTTTAATAACGCCCAATGGACGGTATTAACGATTAAGATTTGTCTCGTTGTCTCTTGTAATTTCACCACTCTCATCAATGTCTTGTCCCTTACTTTCATTTGTAGGGCGACCCATAATATCATCTCCAGTTGCAGTATAAGATGTTTGTAATGGCACAAATTTTTCATGCAACTTGAGTACAGTATTTTCTAATAAGAGCGATCCAATAATCCTACTTGGACTTTTGCCAAGAGCAACACCATAATCAATCTTAAATGGCTCCCCGTTCTGAGCAGCCTTCAGCATGGCATCTGCCACATCATTCCGATTAAATACAGTAGAATCTTGTATTCTCAATGCAAACTTAAATTGTGGCTTATTGAATTTACGCAATTTTATAAACCTTGTAAATACACGCTCCACTTGCCGATAAAATCCATAAATAAAAGCGGCATCATTCTCAATCGACATTTTCATTGCCGTTGCAGATGATCCGCTATTGAACAACTCTTTTGTAACACCAGCATTATCATACAGATTAGTAATAGCATCACTAAGATTATTCGCAGTATTCGCATTGTCCTTAAAACTAACTGCTGTGGCCTTTCCGGGAGCATGAATCAATCCAATATCTTCTGGCATATTCGCTTTGTTCATTTCAGCAAACACAGCCAGCGTCTCATCAGTAAGCAGCGGTTTATCTACTGCATCCTCATCAATAGGAATTTCAATAACAATAGCCTTATAGTTGTCAACCCTTGCTTTCTGCAATTTTAACTTCTTATATGTATCCAAGTCCAAAATATCCTTGATAAGCCCAAGCAAAAATGGCATTGGCGTGATTGTATTTTCATTGAACTTGAAGCACATCTGTTTATCTGCTTGTGGAACGAACCATCCATCAAAATAAGAATCTCCATTGCGATAATCCAAATATGCTTGTTTAACACAATCGGGATATGAACCAATATGTAACGGGTTAATACCACTTAATCGCATCTTAAAATTGAACACGCCATCTTGTACCTGACAAATCTTGCAAAGTGATGGATTGATTGACAAGATAAAGAAATCCGAACTATCTTCAAAGATCAATCCATAAAACACATCCTGCATGGGTAAAACACTCATGATTTTTGACATTTCATGCTTGAAACCAATCTTTTCAAATTCAGAACACACATTCGCATATGCGTCTCGAAGTTTCATTTGCTTTTCCTCACTATCCAATTCGCTTTCCTTAACGTCATATACGTCAATGTTATAATTGAACAATCCCATTTTTGCAAAATAGTTATTCAAGCGCATATAGAATTGCGAAGTGTTATAAAGATAATGGCTTATCTCAATCAGCATTATAGGATTACTTGTAGGATTTTCAAGAGCATCGGTAATTCGCTCCAAAGAATATCCCTTGATTTTATGAGATTTCAAAACATCAGTATTTGCACATAAATCGTGAATCATCAATCTCTTAAATCCTGCTAAATCAAGACGGTTTTTGCCATTCTCAGTTTCCTCAAAACGCTTTACATCTCTATCATAATCTAAACTGGAGTAAATTACTTTCGTTACTGGCATCATATCACCGTCCTTCCTTAATACATTCTTGGCCTACGGTTCAATGATTTTAACCGCTCGGCAAATGATTTAATGTCAACATTTGATTTACTTCCACTCTCATCTACTTTTACAATATAGTAAAGCAAATAAGCAACCGCAGAGAAACGGTCTTTATCAAATTTGCTTACAACTTTTTCAACGGACAGATTTTTGCCGCTCTGAATAAGTTTCAAGTTACCAACCTCTTGGAAGAATAATTCCTCCTGCACAAAAGGCATAACCTTTGAGTTTAGATCATCATTATCCTTGATTGCATAGTCTCCACCATTCTTGCTCTCTAAAAATCTCAATGTACCAGAATCAATCATATCAATGAAATTTGTCAAAATCATTGTTTGACAAGACTGAGCCTTGAGATCATAAAGACATTTATCAGCTTTCTTAGCATCTGGAACAGCATCGGTATTGATTGTATCCCAAGCTGGATATGTTTCACCAGTCAAAGGATCATAAGTTTCTTCCATCAGTTTATCAATCAATCCAGTTCCCAATCCATTGCCATCAACAACAGCAATCTTGGCGTTATACCTTTTTCGGACACGCTTAACAATACAAGCCTGAGTTCCGAAGTTCAGCATATTTGATACATGGATGATATTTGCCAACTGAATTTCTGTAATTTTACCATCAGAGTTCCTTATAACCTTACCAACTGCGATAGATGATTGGTTATTATTTCTATTCTGCGAACGAGCAACGTCCATTGCTAAGTAAAACTCATCATCATCACTTGTGCTGCTTAATATTGGCTCCGTGAGAGTTCGACAATTCATAAAGCGGTTGATATTCACCAACGCACCTGTTGAACTACCTACCCAATTCCCCCCGTAGTTCATATCAAAAGCAATAGAGGACATATTCTTCTTTTTCTCTAAAATAGTTCTTTTACTTGAACCACGACCATACCAACAACCAAGCATCCAGTTTGAACCTAATACAATTTTACCCTTTATATCCCGCATATCGTGGAACATTGCAAGGTTTCGGTTAAATTCATCTGAACCCCTAAATCCGGGAGTAGTATAAAAATTAATCTGCTGATTCATTTCCTCTGGATTGACGATTGCTAATTTACCGCAAGTAGTACGACCAACTTCAACAACAGGTTCAAGAGCATCTTCAAAAATAACATTATCCATCAAGTTAGATTCTTCGATGCTAATACGCTTTCTACGCTGGCCTTTACTGGTTTGTGCATTAGCCAAAGCATCAATCCTTGCGCCATTCTTAAAGACAATCAGTGCATCACCTTTAATGAAACTGGATTTCTTTATTTCGTTTTCTAACATTGGATAATATCGAATTAACTCTGTAAATTTATCCTTTAACAGTGCAGCAGCGTTCTCTTTTGTCTGAGCCGTTAAAGACAACTCAATATTAGGATAACGAATTGCAACTACTACCATTGTTGCAAATTCTAAAAATGTCTTTCCATAGCCTCGATTAAAACAACCATGTTCACTAAAAAATCGTGCGCCAGCCCTCATAAAGACTCGCTGATCTAAATGTAGTTTAATGCTTCCCTCTGCGGGAGCCATTAAATCCAATGCTAAATCTGGATACCACATCCACCAACTTGCAAAATCATCACACTTTTTAATTTCTTCTAATGTCATGATTCAACTTCATCATCATTGTCACCATAATAATCTGGCGGCAACTCAATGAACTCCTTAATTTTTTCACGATTATTTAGTGTTGGATCATCAGTAAAAATCCCATATGGATCACCGTATTGCTTAACATACTCAGCTACTTTTTCATCATAGAATTTGTAAACATCCTCATATGGAACTTCGGGCTTTCCCTCTAATCTGCGACAATAGTTTATATAACACCAAATGATAAAGTCTGGCGCATCATTAGGCCGATACTTAAACCGTGGCAGAATCCTTGTCACATCTTTTACACGCTCAAATTTTTGAAAGAACTCAGAAAAACACGTAACACCACCTTGCACATCAATAGAATTTAATTGCTTGAGTGCTTCAGTAGTCAATTTAGACCATTTCTCGGCATCAGCAATAATACCAGAATTTGTTGCAATTTCCTCTTTTGCAGCAAAACGAACATAACGTAAAAGTAAGTTCTTTTGATTACTTGAAATGTTCGGATAATCTTGTTTGGTATCATCATAAATTCGTTGCATTGTTTGATACTCTTTTGAAGTATATCCCTCTCCAAACAGCCGAATCATTTCCTCGCTTACTTCAAATTCTTCATCATTCAAATAATATACTTTTTCGTTCTGATTTGTTTTACGCCAAGAACTTCCAATAGCATTATCACTTTGAGCCGCTTGACTATATTTCTCGCCTTGTTCAAAATCAAGCATTTTAAATTGTGGTAAAGAATTGATCTTTGTAAGGTATTTTCCGACTATTAAACTTGCAGAAGAATCAATACCATATTGACCAACTGTTTGCTCCCATTCCTTTTTTATAAAAGGCTTATCTAATTGACGCATAATAAGATAAACTTTTTCATCATTTGCAGTTCCATCTTCATTTGCACACGCTTTAATAACACATTCCTTGCACATAGGTATATACCCATCTTTGTGCAATGGATTATAACTTCGATAAAAGCCTCTTTTTAAAGTCTTTTCCTCTCCACAAGTAGAACATATCTTTTTGGCAGTAGTTGAACTGCCCGATCTGTTTGCCATACTGCCACCTCACTTAAAATTTATATTTTTAGAACATTTTCAATCAAAAAGTCAGATTCATAATTAACTCTACTTTTCATCCCACTTTTTGTATCCTCAAATCGAATAGTAATTGCTGACATAGGATTATCTGGAACCTTCATTAAATATATTTTGTCTCTATCAAGACTATATAAAGCAAAATAGTCAATCTCAGAATTTAAATACTTCCTTCTTTCGCCATTTGTTCTATGCGCCGTTGATGATGTTAAATCAAAAATTGAACATCCATTTTTTGATTTAATGGATGTTTTCACCTGAATCTTGTTTAATTTTCCATCAAACTCAGCAATCAGATCAGCTTTCTCATCATCACCAAACGGAATATAAATAGGGATACCCATTTCAACAAATTTAGCGAGAACTTTTGCTTCTCCGATATTTCCAATTCGTTTACTATTCATCTTTCATCCCCTTATAAATAAAGATACCAACGCTCTTACCATATCTTTCGATCAGTAAAAACATTGGCATTTTGGTAGAAGGTGTCGGACTCGAACCGCTACTCTTGCGCCCAAAGCAAGCGTGTTAGCCATTACACCACACCCTCTATATAAAGCCGCACTTACACGGCAGTAGTGGTCTATTCCCACCGTCAGCACCCGAAAAGCAAAGAAAGGAGATTTTGTCGCTCTTGTTAAAGCGACTGGTACGGGAGAAGGGGATTGAACCCTCACGACCACAGGCCAGCGGATTTTAAGTCCGCATCGTCTACCAATTCCGACACTCCCGCATATACCACTATCTATACCAAATACGATCTCTAAATCAAAATGGCTGGGGTAGTAGGGATCGAACCTACGATCATGGAGTCAAAGTCCACCGCCTTACCGCTTGGCTATACCCCAATATAAATCCCGCTGCGTTGCAAGCCGCCCTCGCTAAAAGTGAGATGAACCAAGACCATTGTTATACGGGATGTTGGTGCTGGTAGTGGGATTTGAACCCACACGGTATTGCTACCAACAGATTTTGAGTCTGCCACGTCTGCCAATTCCATCATACCAGCATATTGTGAGGAATTACCTCACACATAATTACTTGAGATTGCGCATTGTCGATTGAAGCCGCTTTCCCTTGGCTTCTTCACCTCCCGGCATTTGTAGTCCAAAGTATTTCTCCGTTGCTCCCACAACTGCGCCCTTTGTTCAACCCGGCGCACTCTGCTGACCACAGAATTTAGTATATCTGGTACGCCAGACGGGAATCGAACCCGTGACATATCGCTTAAAAGGCGATTACTCTGCCAACTGAGTTACTGGCGCATATGGTGGAATCGGGGAGGATCGAACTCCCGACCTTCTGATTGCAAATCAGACGTTCTCCCAACTGAACTACGACCCCATGTGGAGCTACTGACAGGAATCGAACCTGCAACCTACGGATTACAAATCCGTTGCACTACCTGTTGTGCTACAGTAGCGGATTGATACCCATTTGGTTTTCAGTAGAGTATCTGATAGCCTTCGCCTACTATCACTGGCTGAAACCTTGTCTTTATATACCGTAGGACAGCATTGACGGTTTAGGAATTTAAATTCCTATGGTTGCGGGGACTGGACTCGAACCAGTGATCTCCAACTTATGAGGATGGCGAGATGACCAACTTCTCTACCCCGCAATATACAAAGCAAGTGGTGGTTTATGGACTATATGACGAGATACCACAAAACTTTCATATCTCCGTATACACTTGCTTATCTATCAATCAACTAACTTTAAAAGAATTTTTGCATGAGTTGGATCAGACAATGTAAAACCAAAATCTTGCCAAACACGATCTCTAAGAAATGGAAGTGTATAATGTTCAAAATAAACAACTTCATATTTCGTAGGAATCTTATTCAAAAATTCTTCAATGCTATGAGGAAAGTAATTTTCTCTAACTTCACGATCCCAATTTTCTACATAACGATAAGTCAAAAGATAATGTAAAAAATTTTTATTACTGGTCAACCCCCCATTAAAAGCCTCAAACTCTGAAATTTTATTAGGATTTTCATGTTGAAGAACTTTTGCTAAAGAAATAGGATTGGTTGGATGACAAGAATGTTTAGAATAAAACATATCCCGAATTGCAATATACGTTGCACAACTGTTAAATATATTTTGATAATCCCATTTAACATCTGGCGAATACGCATGAATTTCATGAAATACGGATGAAGCATTAAGGACTGTATTGTGCAAATTAGATTTTGGATATGTTGAAAGATAATCAGCATTAGGAACATTTTGCTTTGCAATATCAATCATTTCCTGACTAATATCATATCCAGTTAATTTCATACTTGGACAAATTTCTCCAACCATCTTTAGCAACGATCCATCTGCACATCCATAATCATAAACCGTATCAATGTCGCCATCAATTTTATCCAAGAACCAAATTTTATCTAACATACTTTTTCTCATTCCATCATTATAGACATTCATATTTGCAATCGGAGTCATTCTACATCTACCTTTTATTTTGTTTTACGCCGTACAGTTTCTCTCTGCATTAACCGACACGGCATCACATCGGAATGATATTACATTTTAGTGTCTATCCACAGTCATAAGGCTTAACGATAACCCATACGGCACATCTCAAGTTTATCTGACCCAACTGAACATTTGCTCTCAAAACGGCTCTGGTGACGCATACGGGAGTCGAACCCGTGTTACTGCCGTGAAAGGGCGGTGTCTTAACCACTTGACCAATGCGCCATTTGTATTTGTTGTTATTAGGTGTTTTCTTTTGTCAGGTCTTTGTCCTCCTGACATTATCTATTATAGTTGTATTTCTTGTTATTGTCAAGGGCTTTTTGAAAATTTCTCAAAAATTTTTTGGTGGGGAAAGAAGGACTCGAACCATCTCCCTTTGGGCTTCAACCAAATGCTCTACTCGTTAAGCTATCTCCCCGTATCGGAGGGAGGTTGTTGGCCTCCCATCCCATCATAAACAATCTGTAAGTGCCGTACCCGGACGAATCTCAATACACTCCTGTTCAGGAATAACAATAGGCTGCTTATTCTTAAAGTCATACGCCGAATGTCTATTCTTCATCTTACGTTCAATTTTCATAAACTTATGTAAAGAAACAGAATCTCCCCGGCTAACAGCAGCCACAATAGAATCCTCATATGCAGCCACTACCTCAGATATATCCTTTTTTGTTTTTCCTGTACGTACAGCAATATCAGCAATCAAGTCATTTCTATTCATAGCACACCTCATAATTTGATTGCATATTCTATGGTCTTACCCTTTTCTGCTTCCAATACAAGGAATGTTGCACCAGCGTTTGACGTTCTATGAATAGATATGGAATAATCATCAACCCCAATAATGCTTGGTACATTGACCACTTCTTTGTTAATGCCTACTGTCTCGCTACAAGCGTGATGTTTATGTCCAGCGATCAAAAAATCTAATTGGACATTATAAATATGAGAAAAGTCTTTGATAGCCTGTTCCATATTCTTTACTTCGCCATGAATACCCATCACATTAAACCCAACAATATTTGAATAAATATATCCAGTAGGATTTTTGACAAAAGTAAAGTTAGGATTGTTAGCAAGACGAGTGCTGATCATAGCGTCTACTACAAGACCCATATTCTCTTTTGTAAACGTACCCTTTGGCTGTCCAAGCATACGAAGTTCAGTATGATTTCCGTTAGTCATCTGAAACTCAACTTCAACATACTTTGTCAACTCATTCAACCAATTAGTAATAAAATCAGCATAACGAACTGTCCCCTCAACAACTCCATATCTAAGTTGCATCAGTTGCTTGACTCTCAATAAGCCATCCTCAAAATCTCCCATTGAATATACATATATCTTTGAAAATCCTTCTTTTCGTACAATGCCAACGACTTGCTCAAGCAAATTCCACATCCTACTTTCAAAGATTTCTGGACTATAGGCATTAATTATCTCATTACCCAACCCCCGAATTTCAAACTCAGTTCCATAATGTTCATCGCCGAACACAAGAATACCAGCCCGATCAGACGGCTCTGCATGAATTGCCTCTGGTATACTCAATGGCTTCAACTCATTGATTGCCTGACAAATATGCTCAACAATCAATTCATCACGTGCGTTTTCACGCAACCAACGATTTAATTCCAACTTCTCAGTTTGGAGTTTTGTACGCTCCTTTTTCAACTCTCGAAGCTGGTTAGTAACTTTTGATGTAGCGGTCGTAGAACTCTCTTCAGGATTTTTAATCCAACCAGCTTGCAAATACTCATAAAATAATTTTGAGCCTTTGCGAATTGTATCACGGTGTTCATTCTCACCCGTGTACTCAGAGCGTAAATCGGCTATATCCTGCCATTCAATAGCAGGATCATCCAAACGAGCAAGGAGTAAATCAAACTGTCGGCTTAAAAATTCTGCCTGTTCTATGTCTACCACTCCCTTCTGGATGATTTTTCATCCAAAATATTTACTCTGTATCTTCAGACTCCTTGCCTTTAGAATCTGCGTCCGGGGCATAATCGGCACAGTCCTCCATAGTCAAGGTAATCAAAAGGTCTTTCTTTGCACTATCATGAAACTTCATAAGAGGCTTTAACTTCTCACAAACAAGATAGTGGTCACAATTATCACAAATAAAGTTCTTAATCATATTAGCATACCTCTTTTATAATTGTATTTATGGTTATATCAATCAAGTAAATCTGCCATTGCAGCAGTTTCACTTCGCTCTGTCTTAACCAATTTGACAAAGCCGAATTTCGGATGGCCTTTAAGACGGTCAACAGCAATCATAAGCCCATTATTTTCTGTAAATACCTTATGATCTGTCTGTTTATAATCACCATTAAGCCATAGTGCAGAACCTTCGCCCACACGACCAAGAAGCAGTTGAACGTGTTCCTTAGTCATATTTTCTGCCTCGCTGCACATAATAATGGTATTCTTTATGTCACGGCCTCGAATGAATCCCAAATGCTCTACCTCAATCTGCTGGTTGCTAATCAATCTCTCTAATCCATCTCTACCACCAACATGATCTGCAAGAGGCATAGCAAAAGGAAGTAACTTATCAAAAGCATCTCCGGGTAAAAATCCAAGAGGCTTAGAGTTCTTAACCTCTACATTATTCCGAACCCACATAATCTTATCAAACTTACCTTGCATTACCAAATCCAATGCAACAGATGACATAAGATAATCTTTGCCAGTTCCAAACTTGCCAACAAGAATTTTCACTGTAATATCTTGATTGTATAGCATATCAATAGCCAACCGCTGTTGCGGATTTCTTGGCCTAACATTGCCAGTATAATCATTCTTGATCACCTTATATCCAACCAGAGCATACTTTGTTCCATCCCAGCGGTAGAAATCTTTCGCAACTCCATCTGTGTCATAAACAATAATATGTTCATTTTGGCGGCAACCAAAAATATTATTGGTTAAATCACTATAAAAAGTAGGCAACCGTTCATCATCAGAAGTTATCTCCTGAAATCCACGGTATTCATCCATATAATCAACCACCCTTACACAATATCGTCAAGCGAACAATCCTCTCCGATGATATAATCACAAAAGCCCTTCTCTTTAGCTTCATCAGCAAAAAGATACCACTCAACACGCAACTTGCTATCATATTCATCAGAAGTAATTTTACTGCGAGAAAGCACATACTCTTTAATTCGTTGCTCAATTCGCTTATTAAACTCCATCTGATCCTGTGCCTTTGCACCAGAATTGACAACAAAATTTGTACCATCGTGCATAAGGAACTTAGCTGTCTTAGAAGCATAACGCTTGTGTCCAGCGAGGCCAATCAAGAATCCCATAGAATACTGATAGCCAAGATTGATTGTATAAACAGGTGTCTTACTCTCAAGAATCACATCCACCAGTTCAAATCCCGGATCAATCGAACCTCCATTAGACGATACATACAGTAAAATTGGTTTGCGTTCTTCCACAGGAATATCCTTATCATCCGCATTATATTGTAAAATATGGCGAACAATCGAATCAATAATGCACTCGTCAATGTCATCAGATAAGTACAATTTCCTACTACGTAAATTACGCAGATAGAAAACTTCATCGACCCCCCAATTTTTGGCGATTACACCATCATCCACATCAAAGTCAAAGTCGTAAAATCCCTTAGTCATATTGTCCCTCCAATCAATGACGATATTTGCGCTTGCGTTCACGCTCTTTATCAATCTGCTCACAAATAGAAGCAGCACGTGCATTAGAATCCATGATCAGACGCAGATATTTTTCTGCTTCTGGCAGATAATAATGATGACGCTTACTTTTCTGAACACAAGTACGGACAATCTCTGCCCTTGGGTACACTTCACGCACCCGCTGCGACTCAGGTTTTGTAATAGGAATCAATTTTCTCAGTCCTTTTCATATAAATTTGAGGATTTAAGAAAGTGCTGTAATACAGTCATTTTCGTTCTTATCCCTTCTGCACACTTAGTAGAAATCAAAAACCTCTATAATACAGCACTTTCTAAGGGTTTGCAAAAGTATTTTATGGACTTCAAACTCCACAAAATCAAAATCCGCTAATTCTATCCTTGTATTCAATTATCTTACGATATATCTCAATCCTTTTTGACTTTGAAATATTCAAGTTTCCATTTATAAATGAACTAAAATGTCTCGGAACATAATTTACATGATTTGCAAACCAAGCAACTTGCAATCCATATTCATCAAGAAAGTCTTTAACGTACTTTCTGAAATTATCTTGATCATCATAAGGCATGGACGCTAACTCCTTTCTGAATGTATAGTCATAAATCTGAATTTCCCCATTCTTACACTCACTCAAAAGAGGAATTGGTGTACTACTATCCTGAAGAACATTATATACGCTACGCTTCATTCGATAGTTTTCTCCATCCATCATGAGCAAAAACAAATGTCGTTCTATATCGCTATAGTCCTCTTCAAGATGAAAGAGAATATGATGAATAGTCTTATCTGAAATTGCAATCTGCTGAACATCTGCAATCCACTTATTTCTTAAATCAATAGTACGTTCTCTTTTTTCCTTACTTGAATAATTTTCATCACCCCAAACGCCTTTCGTATCTTCACGAAGTTGTCTTGCGCTATCTACGATCCTTGTTTCTTGCAACTTGCTATACTTTCCATCCACTTCACTTTCATCTACCAGAATATAAGACATTAATTTCTTGCGCTTTCTTGGCATCTTAAACTTGTTAATACAAGATTCTAAATAATCCATGCTTGTTGCGTACTTTACATATGACATTCTTCCACGTTCAACACAAATACTCTCATCATTCTCTTTAATTGCTCTAACTTCTTTATAACTTCCAACTACACACTTTTTGACAAATTCATCATCTTCTTCACGATATATGTAATAATCATCCCGATACCCTTTGTATCCATCAATATATTTAAAGAACATTGGTCTGACGTGTCTATTCTTATTATCTCTTACATCGTACTTTTTCTTTAAACACTGTAACTCGAACGTATTGTCTGCCGGATTTTCTCTTTTTGCTGAATCAATTTCCAGATTGCTCATAACATCTAACTGAGCAATATCACAATACAAACTCATTACGGACTCAATACTTGCTCCATTATGCAATCTATCCCACAAAATAGAATTCAACTCTTGTGAAAGATTAATAATCTCACCAATTTTATTTACACTTGTTTTAATATCCAAATCAGCTTTTTCCGCATCTGTATACTTTCGCTTATGGGCTTCTCCCTCTACCAATTTAGTAGGAACGGGGAAGTTATCGTAATTTCGCTTCGCTGCCTTAATTAAAATTTGATTATCTGATAGCAACATAGTATCGCTGTCAAAATCTGCACCTGACAATCGTTCCAGTATATTTTCTTCAATACTGTTCAAATATACAATCTCATTTGTGGGATTCATGTAACGTATGATCTCATCACGTAATACATTTTTGGTTAAAAGAACATTACCCATTGTTACGTGTGGGCTTCTACACCCAAGCAGTTCTACCCCATCATTAAAACGAACTGAATGAACTGTTTTCTTTTCAATAACAGAAGTTCCATCAAACGTACCAATCGCTTGTTTTAACATCTCAATAGGATTACCACATAATGTACTATAGTTTCCTTGAATGAGAATATGTCCACATCTTAAATTCTTAATAAAGGCTTTGATTAAATCATTACAAAACTCGACATACATTTTAGTTTTTGTAAACTTATCAGTAATACCAAGCATTGTATAGATTACATCATTCTTTGAAGCCATGCTTTCAGTATAATGAATCTGATCAGGAGAACGATACGCATAGCTAATTTGAAATCTAAGAGCAGCAGGATCAGTTTTAATTAATCTTGCAAAATCCAGAGATGGTTTAACCAGTGCTTCAACTTCCTCATATGTCATCTGGAGCGTATTCAACAACTGATAATGTGTCTGTACCATCCTACCATTAAAAAAGTGTGTCGGCTTTTCATATTTTACAACACCAAACGTAGGCTCCAAAATATCTAACCACTCATCTAATGTTCCAAATTTGACATACTTTATAGAACTTGGGGTAGTGATCAGTTTAATATCCTCAATTTGTGTTGCCCTTGTCTTTCCATTTAGCTGACTTACATTAGTAATCCCGTTATCAGCAAACCATTTTTGAATGTTAGAGTTAAAACAGCACGACTTAAAAAATCTACTACGCAACAAGAGCATACCATGTTCTCTGGCCTCTGGCATATTCTGCCGCTGGCGTTCTTGAAACTTCAAGAACACACTCCGATCCATCAACGATTGTCCATCCCAAATGCTGTTTGAAATCTCAACATCTTCAATGTTGGTTACAAGCCTTCCATCAACAAAACGAGTAGCAGCAGCTTTATCATGGAATACACTCTTGTAATCATCGACCACCAAAATGTTTTCTGGACGAAGTTGAATTGTATCTACAATACTACTCAGCGTGAGTGCAATATAAGGCTCCAGCGCAGCCAGATCAATGTCTTGTCCCTCTTTCACCTTAATACCACACATCTCCCACTTGTGCATTTTAGAATACAACCGCTCATCTATAAACAGGCATTTGCCAACACGACTCGATCCAGCACTACGCTTAAATCTCACATACTTGATACCGTCACAGTAAAATCCATTCTTGTACAATTCTTCTCGAATATTCGCAACGCTGTTAATTGTCTGAATATTACTGTTGGCCTTATATGTCTTACCATCAAATTGAAACGCTGTACCATACACACTTTCTGGAATAGCATTTTCTACGGGTGAGCCAACCTCAACTCCTGCCAACTCTCCATCTGCAAAAGCCACACAATCATGGAATACCAGATCATCATAAGTGTACTTATGCAAAATGTAAAAAACCTTATCGCCTTTTTGAACCTTATTATATTGCTTATTGCTATACTTAAATGTCACATTAATGACCCTGTAAGTATAGTCTTTTTTGTTTTGGTAGAACGAAAACTGTTCACTCGGACATATTTGAGCAAACACTTCTTGCATCTTAATAAGATCAAGACTGTAATCCAATGTGTTGATAAACCGTCCAAGATTCAAAACTCCTGCTTGATTTCTGAGCCTAAATCCGATTGGTTTTCCATTTTCATTGACCTTTTGATTGACACAATTATTCGATATGAAAATGTCCTTTCCATCAAGGGACGGTATTCTCACCCCATTCTCAAGCATTTAATCACTCCATTCAAAACAATAACTTCTCGCCTTTTGGCTGTTCAGGATAAAAGAACTCAGCAGTATTAGGTAACTGGCTCAAAAACTCATTTGGTATTTTACCCTGATACCAAAGATTATTAGTGGTTATCTCTCTTCCATCAAAGAACCTAATCCAAAATCGTCTGCCAGAATATCCAAGAAAATCATAATAGTTCGGATTATCTACATTCCCACCATCACGATAACATTCGCCATTAATTATGATGTGTTGTTCTTTCTCAGCAACAATTTCATTCCAAAAATGCTTATAAAAACACGTTCCACTACATAACACAGCATTTGAATATTGACTCTTTTCAATTTCCTTACCGCATATCACGCATTTCACTCAACCACCCCATTCTTACGATTTATCTGAATAATTGTATTCGTGGTTATTTCTTATAAAGAATAACAGTATGCTTTGCAAAAATATCACGAATTACAGGATACACAATATCCCAACTTGCTCCACCAAGACCGCAACCAATCATATATGGCATAGCAATAGGCTCATTGTAAGGAACAATCTTTGCAAGGCTCGTCAACGCCTTACTCAGTGCTGCAATATCAGTGTGCATCTTACCAACACCAAACCGCTCCTGTCCAAAGACATTGCAAACCACCTTTCCGTCATCTGTAGGAACCAACAAAACCTTACCAAGTAACTTCTTAGCAAAGTGATCTGCACAATACTCCTGATAGCGGCGGTATACATCAGGATATTTATTTCTGATTTGAGCAGCAACACCACGCCCCATTGCTCCATAGCAATTCACTTGATGAACAATATAAGTTTCGTTGGCCTCCAGTAAATCACCATTAATCACTCTTACCATTTTCAATTTCCTCCATAACCTTATAAAATTCACTACCTTTAATTTCTGTAAATGTATCCGAAGGCATTTCAATCTGATCTGCACTAAATGAACAATACACAACACCTTTATAATCAAACAATCGTGATGAACTATGTCCCATCATATAGTTGTTATACCATGCTGGTGAAGGCTTACGCACATTTTTCAAACCGACAGCACGTTTTACCCATTCTTTATTAATGAAAGAGTTTTTCTTAAAAAATCGCAACCCTTCATTTGTCTCTTTAGAACAAAGTTGTTTTGCAAATTTAACTTTATCATTTTCTGTAGGAACAATACCAATAACCGTTGAAAACGGACAAAACAAAGTTGATTCAATTCCAAATTCTTTAAAAAAGTCATCTGCAATTTTTCGATTGGGTTCAATACTATTTTTCCAAGCCCAATAATCTTCGTACAATGCCGAACCTTCATTTACTGTATAAAATTTTTCCAAAAAATATTCTCCTTTCAAACGTGTGTCCAAATTTGATTATTCACAATTCTTGAAATAAGACTTACACTTACTCCAAAATACACAGCCAGTTCTTGACGATTACACTTTTGCCCCTTGCCTTTTGGAATATAATGTTCTCGAATATAACGCACATCATTTTCGGTTAATTTAGACATTCCATTATTACTCCCTTGATACTGACCACCCCTTGAACTCATTTCAAACTGAAACATATTATCAGTATCAATCAAATCCATTTGTGCAGCGTGTGCATAATTGTATTTCCTCGAACACCATTCCAAATTCTCAAGGTGGTTATTCTGCTTGTTGCCATCAATATGATTAACAATCTCATCATTAAACCAATTCGGCAAAAATGTTTCTGCTACACATCTATGTATTCGGATATTCTTATTTCGTCCACAAATTGAAGTACAAATTTGCAAATAATCACTTGTTCCAATATGGGGTTTATATACTCTTTTTGTTATGGCGTTCCGAATCCTGCCATATGTAGAAATCTCGAAACGCCATGACAAATCTTCTCCGTCATACCAAGCACCAGCCCATTGTTCCAGCACAATCACTCCTTTGCTCTACAATCATAACATTGCATGAAGTTGCTTAACAGACTCAGCAATGGCCTGTGCTGCTTTTAACATATCCTCGCTGCTATTATCTCGTCCCATTGAAATACGAATTGTGCAACTCGCATCATGGTCATCAAGATACAATGCCTTCAGAACATGAGAAGGATCAAGTGAACCAGCAGTACACGCAGAACCAGCGGACACACACACATCTCTTTCATTCAACAACAACAGCATAGCTTCACTCTCACAATGAGGCAGCGTAAGACTGATAATTCCCGGAACACCGCCGTCTGTATTAACATGGTACACCACACCAAGTCTATCAAGTTCATCCAAGAATACCTTACGCAAACTCTTATAAATGCCCTCTCGATAATCCATAGTGCTTTGTTTATGCAAAAGTTCTACAGCAGCACCCATAGATGCAATACCGGGAACATTCTCTGTTCCAGCACGAAGATGATGCTCTTGACCGCCCCCTGTGATAATTGGATCAATTTTCAGCCCACGGCGTACATAAAGAACTCCAACACCCTTCATAGCATTAATTTTATGTCCAGACATTGCCATCAAATCAATATGGCTCTTGTTCACATCCAAAGGAATATGCCCCAACGCCTGAACTGCATCAGTCATAAAAATAACCCCAAATTCCTGACACAAATCGCCAATATCATCAATAAGCTGAATAGACCCGATTTCGTTGTTCACAGCCATAATCGACACCATACCCAACGAATCCTTGAACTGTTGCATCACACGATCCAGTTCCTCAATATCGACACGACCATCCTGATCTACTGGCATATAAATTACCTTGAATCCATCTGTCTCTAAGGATTGACAAGTATGAAGCACCGCATGATGCTCAATCATACTGGTAATAATTGTAGTCTTTCCAATCTTCTTCAGGTATGGAGCCATGCCACGCAACGCAAGATTGTCAGCCTCGCTTCCTCCAGCCGTAAATACAATTTCATCAGGACTTGCACCAATGTAGTTTGCAATCTGGCTACGGGCTTTTCCCACTACTTTTGCTGCACTAACTCCGGCTTGATGTAAACTACTCGGATTACCATAATCATCATGCAAAGCCCATAGTGCAGCTTCAAATGCTTCATGTGAGATTCTTGTTGTAGCTGCATTATCTAAGTAAATCAATTTCAACACTCCTTACTGGTCATTACGACCATCTCCATATTCATCAGCATATTTATGAAAATCCAACCTGTATTGGTTTCGTTGAATCTCAATCTCTAATTCAATTTCCTCATCCGTAGGCAATCTGCCGGGATCAAAAAAATCACAAATTTCATCACTTTCACACTGGTCACGCCAGATACATTCTAAGCACGAAGGCTTTCCGCTTTTATATTCCATTTCAAACATCTACTCCTATCTGATTTATATTCCTCCTTTATATAGTTGTATTTATGGTTATTTGCTCTAAAAAATATGTGAAATGAATTCACTTTCATCAACCTCTTTCCCATTATACTGCATTGTGGAGGATATGTTCAAAAGTTTCTCCGCTCTCGTCATAGCCACATACATGAGTCGTTTTTCTTCATCAGGATTCTCGCTCTTTTCATGAGGCAAAAGCCCTTGATTCACACCGGCGACAAATACAACAGGAAATTCCAGTCCCTTAGATTTATGGATTGTCATTAATTGAACAGAATTTGGATTGGTTTTCTTTTCCTTTGAAAGCCTTGTCATAAAGGCAATGAATCTTTTCGGATCGTCATAGTCTGAAGCCATTCGTTCAAGCGTATTCAAATTTTCAACACGACTATCATCATTTTCGCACAAATCTTTTGAAACATAAGAATCAAGATTTAGATAGTCACGTAAGTTTTTAATAATGTCAGCAACGGTCTTATACTTCTCGTCACCTACAGTTTTAATAGTAGCATATATATTATTGACGGCGTTCTTGTACCGCCAATTTGCTTTACTTACTGTAAACATTGCACAGTACATAGAAATCTTTTCTCTACGTGCAAGCCGCCGTACTTCCTGAATAAAGGCTTGACCAAGCCATCTATTAGGTCGGTTATATATGTATTCAAAAGCCTCATCATCATTCATATCACAAATAAGTCTGAGATAACACAGCACAGTCTTAATCTCTCGGCGGTCAATGAACGACAGTCCATCAACGATAGAGTAAGGAATATTGTGCCGATAAAGAGATGCTTCAAAATTTTGTAGTTGTGCATTTGTCCTTGTCAATATTGCAATATCTTTGTACTCATACCCAGCTTCCGAATACTCTTTAATCTTTGCCGCTATACTATCTGCTTCTGCTGTTTCATTCAGATACCTTTCATACACTGGCTTCTCAAACTTACCCTTATCAGAAATACTTTCTACATAATGAGGATGCTTGGATTCTGGAATACATCTTGCAAAGAGGTTTGCTGCCTCAACAATATCTTGGCTGCTGCGATAGTTCTTATTTAAATGGATAATTTTCGCTTCAGGCCAGTCTTGGTCAAACCCAAGCACATACTTATTGTCACTACCACGCCACATAAAAATGTTCTGAAGAGGATCATCCACGACAAACACATTCTTATATTTACTTCCAATCAGACGTAGGATTTCATACTGTACTGCATTGGTGTCCTGCATCTCATCTGCCAAGATAAACTGATACTGCTCCTGACAATAAGCCAACCCCTTTTCATTTGAACTTAAAATTTCATAACACTTTACCAGCATATCATCAAAATCTAACTGATTATGTGCGCTTTTATATTTTTCATACTGACTATAAATTTTGCCATACCTTGTGGTTTTATCTGGCTTTTTCATCTGATTCTTCTGAATAGAAATAAAACTTAGAACATCTGCAATTTCTTGTCCATCAGGCTCTTTTTCACCAAATGTATGCTGAATGACTTCCTCAATGATTTTTACCTTTTTCCAATCCTGATCCAGAATTTCAAATTCATCTTTGTTAAATTTTCTAATAATACGATACCCAAAAGAATGAAAAGTCTCAATATTTATGCGTGAAGCATATTCAGGTATCATTTCTTTCAGCCGTTTCATCATGTTCTCTTTTGCCTTTTTGCTGAAAGTGATCGCTAAAATATTCGTTGGCTCAACATCATGATCATTAATCAAACTCACAATTCGATTAACCAACACTCTTGTTTTACCAGAGCCAGCAGATGCAATGACATTACAACATCCAGTGTAAAAGTCTACCGCTTCTTGCTGAACCTTACTTAGATTCATTTTCATGTCCTCCTATGCCATATTCAATTTCATAACCATATTTTTCTTGCAATTTTTCCTGATAATCTTTGTTTTTCGCTGACGGTAACGCTGGTAAAATGTCCTCAGAGTCATATGGCAGCGTTATGTCAGACAATCTCTTAAATTGTTCTATATAATTACTTACCAACTTCGGATTCTTTGCAAATCTATTTTCAGCATTTGTGTCCATGATTTGCTTGAACACGATACCAATTTCTCTCTGCCGTTGAGTTATGGTTTTATCCGCAAAACTTTTTAAAATGCTTTTACATTGCTTTTCGTCTACTCGCCAAAGTTCAAACGCTCTGCATACAAAAATAATCCCGTTCTCTCGCATCAACCTTGTTAATTCGGTATTATACCTTAATGCCTTTTTCCCATACCACTTTTCACTGTCATAGGTTATTTTCGCTTTTTTGCTTGCCTGTTCTACTAACTTGGCATACAATTCCATTTCTTCGTCAGTTGCTCTACGAACTTGCGCTGGCTCAATAATTACATGACCATTATTGATTTCCGCTGTTTTTGGCATAATACCAATCATATGTGTTTCATTGTAGATTACACAGTTCATAGCTGAAAGATATTTGATACATCTCCGAATGTAATCATCAATTCTGTTATCGGCTTTATTAAAATACTCAGTCAATACATTCTGATCAAAGTCCAAATCCGTATGTGCTGCATCTTGATTGTATTTCATATTATTGTAGTTTGAATTAACAAGGTTCGTAATATGAGCCAAGTCCAGAGAGGTAATCACAGCCATCCGATCTTTCTTGGCCTTACTATCCTTGCCATACACAACCTGATATAAAATCAGCGGAGCGAGATACTGATAAATGCCTTTATGTATCTTAGAATCATACAGCGACTTCGGATACTTGTAGACTTCCAACACCTTATACTTCTTAGTTTCAGGATCATACTCATAATCACAGTATCTTGCCAATGTATCCAAGAACATACTCTGGTGCTTACCGCTGGCGAATTTCTCTTTATGATGGTATGATCTCCGCTGCGCCTCAGAGCATACTTTGTCAACCAAAGAACTCTCGTTATATGTTCCACGTTTCAATTTTACTTCTTTGCTTTCGATTTTCCTCACCTCCCTCTAAAAAGACTCCCTTAGTTGCCCTCCAGAAAAAATGCCCGAAAACCTCTGTGTTACAAAGAGTTTCAAAGGTTTTGCCTATGTACTTTTTTGCCATAATTAAATATATATAATATTATGCCAAAGTGGTACATACAGAAAACCCGTCAAACACACTGTATTCAAACAGTTTCCAGCCACTTTCTCTGGAGGGCAACTGAATGAAATTGCTTATACACAGACCTTTTGATATATTATTCTTGTGGACTTGCGCCAGCAAGGACACAACAATGGGCGTTGCCGTAGGCAAAAGCACATTGCCCTACTCTCACCGCTTACAGTCCATGTGACTCCACAAAAGCATCCATCTGAGCCTGACTCCGCTTAATATAATGGTAGGTGGTTTTAATGTCGTTATGCTTGAGAAGCTGCGACACCATTACCTCATCCTGCGTGTTCGTGCTGCTTGAAATCATATGATAAGGATTGGTCTTTCTCAAAGAGTGTGTTCCCATGTGCATATCAATTCCCAATGCTTTAGTTGCCCTCTGAAGCATCCGCCTCATCCCATCAACACTCATCGGCTCATCAGGCTTTTTAGAGTTCGGAAACAACCAATCAGACATTCTATACTCATCAAGGCTATTAAAATACATAGCCAGAGCATCCCTTGCTTTACTGTTCAACAGCACAATAGACTTCTTGCCTGTTTTTTGCTCATGCTCAAATGTCACGTGTGTTTTAAAAGAGCCATCAGGATTCAATACATCATATACGTGCAAGTGTAAAATATCCCCCGCCCTCCGGCTCATATTCAAAGAAAACACAAAATAAGCATAGTCCCGGATATTGACGTTCTTGTGTCCTTTTCTGGTCAGGAAGAATTGCTTGAACCGCTCCACATCCTCCAGTAGATAAATAGGATCGGTAGGATTATGGTTGCAATGCTGTTGTTCATTGTATTCCTGATCCATAATAGGAGCAGCTACCTTAACAGCCGGAGAATGAATTTTTGCGGCTTTGGCCTCCATAAACTGCTGAACCCAAGGAGCAAGTGCTACCTGAAACTCACCATCAGTCAACTTCATATTTTGTGTCATCGTAAAAACCTCCAGTTTTATTATCCTGTTCATTTTGCGAACATGATTGAAAAACTCTGTGTTTAAGTCCTTTCTCTATTATCTATTATACGCTTCGGAACTCTATTTGTCAACAGATTTTTGTATTTCTTGTTATAGTTTTTCGAGGCAATTACAGGGTCATCGTAATACCTATTTATATATAGGAGTTTTGGAGAGGTTTCGGCAGCGAGATTGATGTTTTGGTGATCTGCGTGGTCGGCTGAAAGGTGCTGGAGTATAGGAGTTTTCACGATGACATTTACGATGACATTTTGGGGTTAGTGGGCTGATTTGCGGTTTGGATGTTGAGTAGATGTACTCTGGCGGCTGGGCGTTTTCAAATTCCCGAAAAAGTGTAAAGTACCCCCCACATGATCCGCACACTTCCGGCAGCACAAAAGCCCCTTGTTTTAAGGCGGTTTTGTTCGGCATACTCCAAAAACCGAACAAAAGCCAGAGCAGCCAAAAGCGAACAAAAGCGGGGCTTCATGCGGGGAGCAGGCCAGAGCCAGAGCCGCCAGCTTCCCGCCGTCCATTTCTGCCAGTGTTCCGGCCTTGCTTTTGATCCCGTTTCAATCGAACAAAAGGCGGGGTTTTCGTTGTTCTGCTATCCCGTCCACATTCCAGATCAGCAGCCAGCCCACGCCAGCACACACAACGCCAGCACACGCCAGCCTTCAGGCCAGCCGCCAGCCGTCCACATGATCCCGCCAGCATAACCAGAAATACAACTACAATTTGCACAAAAACAACGCATTTTATTTGTGCAACTTTTCAATCAAAAAATGCTTGCATTTCTGGTTATTGTATGGTACAATATAGACAGTGAAGGAGGGAACACAAAAGAGCCTTCACAAAAGCAAAAAGGCAATAACCACAAATACAATTAAGGCGGCAGCCGGGAGGTAACAGCAATGAAAAAGGCGATCACAATTCAAGACATTATCAACGGTATTGAATATATTACAATCATTGACGGGAAAGAAAGCAAGCCTTCTTATGGGGCGGTATGGTCAACATGGAACGAAAATATTAATCGGGAAAGTGAAAAATTTTTCGGATATAAGCCAGAAAAAGAATTTGATCCCGTTGCCCGTGAAAACTACCAAAAATATATTGTTATGGCTTATTACGCCGGGCAAATCCCCGCTAAAATCATTGAAACACGTACAAATGAGATCGGGGAAGATGGTTGCTATATTTTCACGGTTGAAACGTTCGGCAGCTTGAAACTTGACGAAGAGGCCGAAGAGGACGGCGCAAAAGGAACAGAGACAGAGACAGAGCCGGAACAGGTCACAGAAAAGGAAACGGCAGAAAACCCGGAAAATGAAAGCGTAAAAATTCATGGCCTTTACAGTCTGGCAAATTGCGCTTGTCTTGAAGTCCATATTGAAGAAGGCTATGATCCCTTCATTATGTGGCGGTTGTCTATTGTGGACAGTGAAAAGCCGCAAAAATGGCACAAGGCGAAAATATACGACACGGCAAAAGGGCGGCAATATTTCAAGTATGGCAAAATCAAGATTTATCTTGATGAGGTTATGAGGGTATAAAAGGCGGCAGCACTGGCACAAATAACAACAAATACAATCAATTTTAAATGCTGGCCTATCGGTAACACGGGGAGAAAGTGAAGGTTTATTATGAAACTGAAAGCGACAAAAAAGGCCATTAGAAACAGCGGTTATAACGTTTTGAAGATCGGTTATTGCAACGCTCAAAACCTTTTGAGACATAAAAGCCCCTTTGCCTATTCAGAACGGCGGGAAGGTTGGGCTTGTGACTACTACCAGATCAATAATACCATTATTTCCACGGGTTATGATCCTATCGGGGCGAAGGTTGATTATGACTTGATCCGGGAATATGACAAAAAGGCCGAAGCAATTTGGCGGGACTACTCCCGCACATATGAGGATCAAGAAGCCGCTGTCAATGCCTTGTTAGATGATTTTATCAAGAAGGCGGCATAATAACAACAAATACAAAAGCGGCGGTTTTCTGAAGGGTTTTTCCCGCTACAAATAAAACCCTATCCCGTGAAACTATAAACCCATTCTTTCAAAATATGGAGGTTTTCAAAATGACAAATCAAAATTTGACTTTTAACACGCTTGATTCTTATTTCTTGAACACTGGCAGCATGAAGCTAAATATCGGTTATTTGCGGGACAGTATCATAGCATATTTTGACGTAACAGAGCGGAACACAAACGGCGGTAACGGTAAAAGCCTTTTACAGATCAATCTTGAAAATACGCGCCGTTCTATTAAATCCCTTGTTTGGGAAGCGTTTCAGTCTATGACTAATGACTATTTAGAAAATGAGACAGGAAGCCGGAAGTATACTTGCACAAGCGCACAATTAAAAAAGTATTTGGATCAATACGGCTTTACACTTGATGAAGCATTGAAGCCCGTTATAGATGAGATCAGCACATGGCGGGAAGCCGTGAAAAATGGGGAGGCGGCATAAATGAAATATACAGAATATGGGTTAAAAATCACGCTGGAAGAATTGCGGCAGCTATTAGAAAGAGCAGAAAACGAAGCACAATTTCACAATATGGAAAACTGCCTATATATTAAAGGCGGTGACAGGCCAGAGATCAAGCAATATTGTTGCTATGCGGAATGTAACGCAATAAATCATACATATTTAGCACGATAACAGACAGGAGAAAAAAGAATGTTTCAAAAAGTATTTAATGATATTCTTTCAAATTTGGAATATGACAATATTCCTTTTGAGGTTGTGACAGAGAACGGAAAAAGCGTGATCCGCATTGATTGCGGAAACAAAATTGGAAAAATCATTTTTGACGATACAGAGAAACGGGAGGCAGGAAAAATGCAGAGACAGGATAAAGAAAACCTAATCACTATATTTCAATTCATGCAGCACAATGATCCTAATGGTGATTATTGGACATATATAGAGGATATAGAGGCGGGAGAAATTAGCTTGACAGAAACAGTAACGGTATTGATCAGGGTATTAGCACAATGGAAAAGTGACTTGCATAGCCGGAAAAATCCCCTCTATGCGAAAATGACAACATATCAATTAGTTTTAGCAGCTATGGCATAAACACATATAGGAGGCCGGAAAAATGGCATACACAAACGCACAGAGGACAACACAGACAAGGCAAGTGGTTTTTGTGGGACATAGGACACAGGCCAGACGGAAAGCCCATTATAAGCGCATTAGAGCAGCAATCAGAACAGCGGCAGGATGGACAACGGCAATTATGTTCTTTCTGGTTTTGGGAAAAGCCGGGGCTTCAGATTGTGGCGCACCTATGGAAGAAATTTTCCCTTCAACATTTATCTATATGGGAATTGCAATTATATCTTTCCATGTATGGGAAATGTTTGGCGGCAATCGTCCATATAACAACAAATACAATAGGAAGGTGGAAAAATGATTTATATTATTGGCGGCGAAAAGTGCATTGAATTAAGCATGGAAAGTGATCATTGTAAATCGTTCTTTTACAAGGGAAGATATTTTGTAAAACTATCAGACTACAATGCAGACGATTAAGGAGGCCGGAAAAATGATAACGATTGAAAAAGTTATTAGTTGGACAATTCCTCTATTTGGCAACAAGCGGGTTTTTGCCTATGGAAAGTTGCTTGTTAGTGACGGAAAAACAAGGCGGCTTTTAACAACAAAAGAGGATAGCAGCGGATCATATATCACATTCAATAGAAAGCGGTATAGGATCAGGAACAACGGCGGTTTATACAATCCACTTTTGCAAGTGGCAGCGTATTAAGGAGGCAATGGAAAAATGCTTGATAAGTTTGAAGCGGCAGCATTAGAGGCCATTCAGAAAGCAATGCAAGCGGTAACAGACAGCGGAAAGCTGGAAACACGTATTCTCAATGTAGAGTACAATATGGGGAAGTTTGCGGCATTAGTGGAAATTTTGGAAGGGATGAATACAGAGCGGTTTGTATCAGTTGTAGATCAAACAGCGGCAGACAGAGACAGGGTTACAAAATTCATTGAACAGATTTACAGTATCAGAACAGAAACAGAAAAAGCACATGGAAGTGTAGGTCAAAATATTATTGCAGGACTATACGGGAGGTAACGGAAAAATGAGGGTTAAATATCTGCCAGTTGTGGAAGGACGGCGATTGCACATAGAGGCTTTTCCTAACTTTTCTGCCAGTGGATCAATAAAGGGAATGAAAGACAAGTTTTATGGTAAAAATGCCTTGCTTGTGAAATGCGGCAGCTACATTTATAACGTTGGAAATTCAGAGCATGGCAGAATGATTTACTACAATAGGGCGCATTAAAGGAGGATCATAAAATGGCACGTTATCAAGCAGTTATCAATACAGACGGTTACAAGCTAATGCCTTGCAGTAAAAAGAATTGGGAAGCCGGAACAGTCAATGATTTTATGCTTGCTATTAACGGCTGGAAAAGTACAGAGCGCAGCCTTCAGGAAGTCCGCTGGAGAATTGAAATGCTTTTTAAACACGCACATTATCATTACGGAAATTCTCATTGGGAAAAATGGTTTGCACAGAGAAAGAACAAGATTAAATATCATGATCGGTTGTGTGAATTGGATCGTCTGGATGATATTTCCGTTCCGGGTTTTGCACAAGGCTATGTAGATATTAGTGCTTTACTGGAAAAACTGAAAGTAGAGGGAAAAGTCCGTATTCCTTTTAGTATGGGATATGACATAAGACAGAGTGGCGGCAAGCGGTATAAAGGTTGCTACATAGAAATTTGCAGAGTGGTATAAAACAAGGAGAATTGAAAAATGGAAAGTAAAATGACAATCCGGCAGCTTCGTAATGCGGTATGTGATGGAGAATTGATTGTACGGGACAACAATATCATTATGCAATCAACGCATGACAATAGCGGAAAATCCCGTGTTGAGTTGACAAATGTAATGTGTTCCTATGACGCTATACTTTCTTTGCCAGTTGAAAAACTTGACTATGATAGCGGAAAATTCATTGCAATGATTGATATTCCAGCAGCGGCATTGATCGGAATGACACGATAGAATAGTTGCAGAAATGCAAGAAAGGATGGTAAAGCAAGATGAAGTTGAAAGAGTTGGATACCATGTTGGAAAAGCAGCGGACAATTTGTTACAAGAAAGACGGCAATTCAATTACGTATCACAATAAAGATATACGGCTTGTGGAAGGTTGTCTGTATTGTGGAGAACCAGAGGCAGAAAGCCAGTGGAATAGCTATTGTATGCTTTATGTACGCTATCCAGATCAGAAAGTGGCAATGGAAATTGGTACAGTCAATGCGGACTATAGCGTAGAAGAAGCGGTTGGCGTGGTCAAGAAAAACGGCATTGAAACACAGGACACATTTATTGAATGTATCAAGCGGAAAATTGAGGCGCAGGATCACATTCAGTTGACGTGGATTGAATACCTTAAATATATCCGTCCTACTCTGGTTGATGTTTGTTGGGAAAGCCGGAAAGCCTTTGCAAAAAAGCGTGAACAGATCAGACAGGAGCGGAAAGCACAGAGGGATGCAGAGGATCAAAAGTTTGTGGCAGAGCGTAATGCAGAAATGTAAAAGCAGATTGCGGCGGCGTATGAGGTTATCCGTAATGGCGGTACACTGGAAAATTCTGATGTGTCAATCTATGAAAGCCGTTATAATTCCCATACCTACAAGATCGTCAATTATCTGTTCCGGCAGCATGGTATAAATTGTCCGATTAAGACTCAAGGTTGGATCAATGAAAGGCTTTCACAAGTTACTATCACTCCAGAAGGAACCGTCAATGTGCGGTTTTGGAAAACAAAGAATGGAAAGTGTTCGGAAAAAGTTTTTGATTGTCTGTTCGAGTTGGTAAGGATTGTAAGAGCGGAAAATCAGAAAGAAACACAGGAATAGACCAGTCTTTAGTAAATCGGAAAAACAACAATAAATACAACATAAATTATTAGGAGGAAATAAAAATGACACGCTTTAATATTCAGTGGACGGCAAAGACTCTGACTAATCAGATGAACAAGGGCAAGGTAAACTTCGACAATGCGGTGCAGCGTGGGCTTGTATGGGACAATGGGAAAAAGAGCCTTCTCATTCACAGTATGCTTTATGGTTATGCCATTCCCGCTATGTACTTTACACGGGATGAAAACGGAGTGTATGACAGTCTGGACGGAAAGCAGCGCAGCAATGCCATTAGTGGATTTTTGAATGGAGATTATGCACTGGCTACTGACTTCCCCGCCGTGACAGATGATGATGGAAACACAGAGGACTTCAGCGGCATGACGTTTGAACAGTTGCCGGAGTGGGCGCAGGACAGGATCAAGGATTATAACCTGACTATTTACTACTATGAAGATATGACGGAAGATGAAGTACGGGAGTTTTTCAGGCGGCTTAACAATGGCAAACCTCTGTCCTCTATCGAGTTGACCAGAGTGAACACGGCAAACCTGAAAGTATTTCAGGAATTGGCTGGACATGACACAATTCAGGCAGTTGTTACAGAGGCCGGAAAAAAGCGGTTCACTGATGAAATGATTGCTATGCAGTTGTACCATATTGCTACAGTGGAAAATCCTGATTTTGGTACAAAGTCTTTCCGGGAGTGGGCGCAGGACGTTCAGATTAACAATGAAGTTATTAGCCGCCTCGACTCTGGCCTGAACGCTTACAAGGAATTTCTGGATAGTCTGGACAGCAAGAATGACAAACAGCTTATTAAGACTATTAAGGCAAGAACGCACTTTATCAGCGCAGTTTACTATTGCTATCTGGCAGTTGAAGCGGAAAAGTCTCAGGATGAGATCAACAATACTCTGGCAGACTTCTTTAGTGGAAATCCCTCTACCTCTGATGACTACAATAAGACTGTAACTTCTGGCAGCGCAAAACCCGCCTCCGTTCAGATGCGCCGTGACGTTATGAAAGCCCTTGTTGGTGAGGACACAAATTGCAAGAATGGCACGTGTGACGGACAGGACGAAAGAGAAGAGGATCAGGCCGAGTAAGTTATACTGGAAATCACAAGCTGACCTATCGGCTATACGAGGATGGAGGGAAATTATGACAACGCAAAAAGGTATTTCAATTAACGTAGGGGATCAAGTGACATATTTAACGAAAGAAATTAAAGCGGAAAATTATCATAAAAGCAGCACTACAAAGACTGGAATAGTTGAAGAAGTGTTTAAAAGTATGGATGGTTTGTTTCTCTGCTTTTGGATTAAAGGCGAACATGATTTAATTACAGAATTTCAATTACAATGATTAAAGGCTGATAAGCCAGAAAGGAAACGGTTATGAACGGAACAATAAGAAAAGATTTTGTGGACACTTTTAATAAGTTGACGCATAAATTATCGCCGTGGGAAGTTTGGAAAGACTTTGTGGTTATGTGTTCGTGTTCTTTCTCTAATGCGCTGGATAAAAGCCATTATGATACACGGGAAAAACTGTATATGGATACGGTTAAGAAATACACGAAAGAAGAATCCAGCTTGATCCCACAGTTGTTGGCCTATACAGTAATAGCCTTAGAGGAAAATCCAGATCAGGACTTCCTTGGGACTATCTATACGGAACTTGGCCTTGTCAACAGGCAGCATAAACAGATTTTTACTCCGTATAATGTGAGCCGCCTTATGGCAGAAATTACTATGGAAAATGTAGCACAGGAGGTTAAGGAAAAAGGGTACATAACACTCAATGATGATTGTTGCGGTGCTGGATCGACACTGATTGCCGGAGTCAATACCATTAAACGCATGCTGGAAAAACAGGGGTTGAACTTCCAGAATCACTTGCTTGTGGCGGCGCAGGATATTGACTTGACTGTTGGACTTATGTGCTACATTCAGTTATCCTTGCTTGGTGTAGCGGCATATATCAAGATTGATGATGCAATCTCAAAGCCTATGGCAGTAGGCGATACGCTGGAAAATTATTGGTTCACTCCGATGTACTTTTCCGAAGTATGGAAAACTCGCAGGATGATCAAACAGGTGGAGCAACTTTTCAAGGAGGATAAATAAGATGGTGTACAAACGTGATTATAATTGTCTGGTAAAGCGAGTTGACAAGTTGATGCGCCAGCTTGGAGCAGAGCAGGATCGGTATGGAGCATATCACTTTGATACTGATTGTGGAAAGATGCGAGTCAAGGTCGATGAGTTCAGACCAAAGTGTGAGCGTATATGGGTATATACATGCGTGGAAAATCCTGAACTGGCAAAGCAACAGTTTCATCGTACAGAGATTTTTAAGTACATGACGCAGGATTTGAACACGTTTAATGGCAAGTACAATGCGTTTCATGAGAGTGTAGATATTTTGTATCACTGGCTTTATGAATATGTAACAGCTTGCCTCCCTGATGGAAAGAAGGTTGAGTATTGATGGAAAAAACAATTTATGGTGGTAAGCCTAATAATCCAGTCGGCTATTGTTGTTTGCATTGTGGCCTGTTGACAGTCAAGGAAATGAAGCGGAAAAATTGTCTTGGGAAACAGTGCCGACACCTGAAGCGGTTTGAGAATCATGAATATTGGCGGCAGCGTAGGATTGCTAAAGAGAGAAAAAACATTGCCAGAACAGAAATTAGGGCTTGACAATAACCACAAATACAAGTATAATAAAGATATAGAATAATCTGATTGTGTAGGTGATTTACAATGTTTGCAGTTTGTTTGCTTGTTCTGCTGGGTATCTGGATTATTCCAAAGATCAGAGAGAGTAAAGGCAATGCTGCATGGGAGAAAACCTCAACAGAGGAAAAGTGGAAGTTTTATCTTGATGCTTTGCATAAAATGAATTGGGACACTTTTCAATTCGGAAGTTACAATCTGAAAGATTGGCATTACGATGAAGTGATTGGATTTTTGGATAGGCTTGAATCTGGAGTATTTCCCATTGATGATTGGAAGATTACAAAAGTCGATGGAGAAATTAAGCATACGGGAAAAATCACATTTGATTTGGATAATGTGGAAAACTACATCTTGGATTGTCATGAGATGTATATTGATCCTACACTGGAAAAACTGTTTGATAAAGATTGTCGTGAAGATTTTCGTAATGGAATTGTGCTGATTGATCGGCAGCGCATGACAGTAGCGGAAGCCAGAGAATATTGCTATCAGAAAGTTACTGCAAAAATGGAGCAGATTTATAAATTTAAAGCGGAAAAATAATTACAAAGGAATGATTAAACGCCGTGGATAATATCAAAGAGGTCAGATATTTTGAATGTACGTGTAGTAAGTGTGGAAAGGTTGTTAAAAACAAACGTGGTTGGGCTGATTTACATATAAATGGCTGGAAACAGATTGGAGAAATGTTGCTGTGCCAAAACTGCTATGCTCCCTATGCCAATCTTAATCCGCAGATAGGAGATAAGGTCAAGTGTCTGCTTACAACAGATACATGGCATAGAACAGAATTTGGAAAAAACATATACAGTATGTGCGTTGGTAAAAAACGATCCCGGAACAATTTATATTGATGTTGGGGACGGATGGCAGCGGAAGTTACTTCGTGGTGAATATCTAATGGCCTAAAAGGAGCAAACAGATATGAACGATTTAACACTTGGTCTTATCTATGCTGTAAAGCATAGTGAAAAGTCTGCAAAAGAATCTATCATTGGTTTTCTTTCTGAATATACTGGAACACCAAAGCAGTATTATTCTGATAACGAACTGGTACGGATAATTCGAGATTCTTTTGTGGACTATTTGAAAACGGCAGATAATCCAGCGTTTGATGTGTGGCAATACTTTGATGCAAAACGACAGCAGGAAAACTTCAAAGACGTTTTTCCAGAGCAGCACAAGAAATATGCTGAACGTGATAACTGCATGGACATTGATACAGAAGCAATTCTTTCTGCATTTCGTTTGGCTTGTGTTCAGAAAGACGGCAAATATGTAAATGGATTTAGAGAAAGCTGGAAAAATCATGATTAAAACTTGGGAAGTAAGGGCTGAAATAAATATAGATGCCTCCAGATATAAGACTGTAACTGTAAAGGCAAATACTGAAAGAAAGGCCAGACAGTTTGCGGTTGAAAAGCTGAAAGCAGATGGGGCATTCTTTGTTACTAATATTTCGATTAAGCAGATTGCTTAGAAAGGAAATTTTATGAAAAGACTTTATCTTGTTCGTCATGGTGAATCTATTCAAAATGTTGGAATTAATCAGGAACTGCGTATGCCAGATCATGCAATATATTTGACAGAAAAAGGGATGCAACAAGCGTCTAATGCTGGAAAATTTATTGCACAACATTTGGATGGTGTGCCGTCATCAAACATTGTTATGTGGGTTTCTCCATATAAAAGAACACGTGAAACAGCAGGAGCAATTTTAAAGCATATTAATGTAAGTAAAGTTAAAGAAGATGATATGCTCACAGAATTACAGTTTGGTATTTTTGATGCCATTCCAAAAGAAAAAATTCCAGAACTTTTTCCCGAAGATTGGGAGCGGTATCAAAATAATCGTAAATTCAATGGAAAATTTTATGCTCGTAGGCCCGGTGGAGAAAGCCCGTTTGATTGTGAAATTAGGCAGAAATTGTTTCTTGATACTCTTTTCCGAGATATACATAATGGTTGTCCTGACAATATTATCATTGTTGGACATGGTGCAGCATTAACTATATTGCGTAAAGCTATATTTCATTATAATCATGAATGGTATGCAATGGAACATAACCCCGGAAATTGTAGTATTCAATCTATTTTGCTTGATAATGGAACAAATATTGATTTTGGATATATTTATGGTAATTCGGAGGAAAATTAATGGATATTAAAGAAGTCTTGAGCCGCCCGGAGTACCAATTCATTCAGACAAACCCTCATCTTGGGGGGGCGATGCTGTTTGCAACATTTGGTGGTAGTCACGCATACGGTACAAATAAACCCACATCTGATGTTGACATTCGTGGTTGCGCTCTTAATTCACGAAGGGACTTGCTTGGACGATCTAATTTTGAGCAAGTCATTGACAATGAAACGGATACTACAATTTATTCCTTTAACAAGTTGGTAAGCCTACTGGAAAATTGCAATCCAAATACTGTAGAGTTACTTTTCTGTCGGCCTGAAACTTACGTGTTTTATCATCCTATCGGAAAAATGATGGTAGATGAGCGTAAAATGTTCTTGTCTCAAAAGGCAGTACAGTCTTTTGGCGGTTATGCGAACCAGCAGCTTCGGAGATTGGAGTGTGCAGTTGCCCGTGATCGTGTTTCTCAGTCCAAGAAAGAGGAACATACACTCAACTCCATGAAAAATTCCATGAAACACTTTGAGGAAAAGTATACACAGTTTGATAAGGGCAGCATTGTTCTTTACACAGCGGAAAGCCAACGGGAGGAATATGATACTGAGGTTTTTGCTAACATTCATCTGAATCATTATCCAGCACGTGATTTCAATAGCATTATGAATGAACTTAGCAATGTCATTGGCACATATGAGAAGTTGAATCACCGTAATCACAAGAAAGACGATGAACACCTGAATAAACACGCCATGCACTTGATCCGTTTGTATCTGACGTGTATTGATCTGCTGGAGGGTGGAGAGTTTGCGACATATCGAGAGAAAGATATTCCTCTGCTCATGTCTATTCGTAACGGAAAATATCAGAAAGAGGATGGGACTTATGAGCAGGAGTTCTTTGATATGGTAAGCGATCTGGAAAAACGGATGCAGTATGCAAAGGAACATACGGTTCTCCCGCCGAAGCCGAATTACAAGCGCATTGAGGAATTTGTTTTGTATGTGAACAGCGAAGCAATTAAGATTACAGGAGGATAACTGAATGCGGTGGCTTGGAAATTTTGTTGGTGAAGAACAGGTCATAAGAAAATTCGCATTTTTGCCAATTAAAGCTAATGGAGAATGGCGATGGCTGGAATTTGTTTTTATTCATCAAACGTGGCATGGTAATTCGTGGCATAATGATTGGTTTGAGAACTAAGGAGAAATATATGCTTTTGAATGTAGTGATTGGAACACCTTTGGTTGCTCCAGAGGAATTATTGGCGTTCAATCTTGATGATTGGAACACCAATGAAAGACAGAAAACCTTATTTACAGAAACAAGATATTTACCAGCGATACTTAAAGAAGCTGGTATAGTTTCTTCAACTAATGAAGTGCGGAAAAATAACCCAAAGCTAAATATTACGCTGGATAGGCCAGATTGTATGATGGTTAAGTGGGGAAAGAAGTTTCTGTTTATTGTAGTAGGAGAGTAAGGAGGAAAATATGATTACTGCTGAAGATTATAAAAATCCTTATGGAATTTGGATAGTTACTACAGAAGGAGATTGCGAAGGTAGATCAACAAGGCATCTTGGAGTATTTCAAGGATATATTGACGATATAGCTTTTGCATTAGCTGAAAAGTGTTGCTATTCGCTGGAATTTGAAAAAGTTTGTACTGATATTCCTGTTCCAAAAAGAGTTTTAGATGAAGTAAATGTAACGCTTGATATTAATTCTGAAACATGGAAACTTTCTCCGATTGATCGAATTGGATTTTTCCGAAATATGCTTCAAGATAGAAATACCTTTGTATCTAAAGGTTCTGCATATGCTTCTGTTACTTTGAGTAGAAAAAATTTGGAAAAAGATAAACGAGAAGTTGCATTGGCAAAACTTACGGCAGAGGAAAAGGTATTGCTGGGGTTGAGTTGTTGAGGATTTATTATGAATGTTCAGTTGATTTGGGAGGAACTTCGGCTTGATGGTTCCGTAATAATTGGAAAACGCCGTAAAGATGGGAAATGGGATGCAAGAACTTATGTCATATTAAAAGAATTGAGAGAACTTGCAAGTAAAAATGGAATAGCAGTAGAGTTCGATAAAGAGGATGGTTCTGCAACGCTGATTGAGGTGTAAAATATGGGAAAAATAATCAATATTCCAGATGCTCCAAAGCAGCTTATGAAGATTCTGTTGGATGCTGGATATGAAGCCTATGTAGTAGGTGGCTGCGTTCGTGATTTCCTGTTGGGACGTGTACCGCATGATTGGGATATTTGTACGAATGCACTTCCAGAGCAGATGAATGAGTGTTTTGCCGATTATCATGTGATTGAAACTGGCCTCCAGCATGGCACTCTTACAGTTATGGTGGATCATGTTGGGTATGAAATCACGACATATCGCACCGATGGAGAGTACACAGATCATCGGCATCCAGATTCAGTGCAGTTTGTCGGTACGCTTCAAGAAGATTTGATGCGCCGTGATTTTACAATCAATGCGATGGCTGCTGATATTAGTGGAAAAATCCGAGACTTTTATGATGGGCAATTTGATTTGGAACATAAGTGGATTCGTTGTGTGGGTGATCCGAATAAACGGTTCACGGAAGATCCATTGCGTATCCTTCGTGCTATGCGGTTTGAATCAAAGCTGGGGTTTGCAATCGAGGAAAAGACAGAGGATTCTATGCGTAGGCATCGGTATTTGCTCCAACATATTTCAGCAGAGCGGATTAACACTGAACTGACTGGAATTTTGATGGGAGATTGTTATTCCACATTGGCCTGTTTTCCTGATATTTTATCTGTTTGTATTCCAGAGATTAAACAGTGCATTGGGTTTCAACAGAATAATCCTCACCATAACAGAAATGTGTGGGATCATACCCTATTTGCTGTTTCTGTGGCTCCTAAAGACATTTATACTCGGCTGGCATTGTTGTATCATGACATTGGAAAACCCCTGTGTTATTCGGAAGATAGCGGCGTAGGACATTTTTATGGACACGCTGCCGTTAGTAGGGATATAGCGGAAAAATCCTTACGCAATCTGCGGTTTGATAACCAAACTATCAAGTTGGTTACTCAGCTTGTCGAAGCCCACGATAGAACGATTGAACCACGAAAGCCAGTAATTCGCCGTTGTCTGAATAAGATGGGGATGGATCAGTTTCTTCGGTTACTGGACGTTAAAGAAGCTGATTATGCGGCACAAGCGCAGATTTATGGAGATAGGTTGCACAAGGCAGAAATTCTTCAGATGACAGATGAGATTATTGCGGCGCAAATACAACAAAAGGATTGTTTTACTCTCAAAAATCTGGCGGTGAATGGCAATGATTTGATTGCGCTTGGTATTCCTACTGGAAAAACCATTGGACAAATTCTTAATCAGTTACTTGAAATGGTTATGGAAGGTACAATAGAAAATAATCAGTCTGAGTTACTTTTATGGGTAAAAGATCAAATGAGGGAGAAAGAAAATGAGGTTTAGAGATATTCCGCAATTTATTAGTGATGGATCATATCAAGTCAATGTGTCGTGGGAGTATATGATGGACTGGCTTGATAGATTGATCAAAGAAGAAGGGTTACAACTAAATCCAGATTTTCAACGAGGTCATGTGTGGACAGAGGAACAGCAAATTAAGTTTTTGGAGTTTATTCTTCAAGGCGGTAAGACTGGTCGCATAATTTATTTCAATGATCCCTATTGGCACAGTTGCCGTCCTAAGACTGGATACAGTGATTTTGTATGTGTTGATGGCCTTCAGCGGATTACTGCCATTCAGCGTTTTATGAATAATGAAATCCCTGTTTTTGGTATGTACCATAGAGATTTTGAGGGAGATACGGATTTAATTCGTCATAGTATGGTGTTCAATGTAAACGATCTTAAAACGAAGAAAGAAGTTTTGCAATGGTATATTCAAATGAACGCCGGTGGTACGCCACATTCTGCTGAAGAAATCGAACGAGTAAAAAAATTGATGGAGGACTATTAAGATGACAGATAGGCGATATTATGATAAGAATTAGTGAAAACGAATTGAATCTTAGAACGATTATGGATAGTGGTCAGTGCTTTCGTATCTTTATTGTTGAAGAAAGTTACTTTGTCACTGTTTATGATGTTGTTACTATGAACAAGTATGTACGTGTTTATCATGTTAAGTCTGAAGGCGCATATTTCTTTAATTGTAGTAAGGATGAATGGGATTTTTGGAATACATATTTTGATTTGGATACTGACTATGAAAAATTTTATGCCGCAATTATGAAATCTGATGATGACTTTTTGAAGTCAGCAGCAGAATACGGGAATGGTATGAGAATATTGCGACAATCATTTTGGGAGGCTTTGATTTCATTTGTTATTTCTCAAAATAACAATATTCCAAGAATCAAAAAGTCTATTGAATTGCTTTGTGAAAAATTCGGTAAGCCTATTGAGAAATATGGAATGGTTCGGTATTCATTTCCTACTGCAAAAGATTTAGATAACATTACTTTGGATGATTTGTCTGATTTAGGCTTGGGGTATCGTGCATCGTACATTTATGGAATATGTAAACGCAATCCAGCTTTGATTATGCCTAACTATGATATGTTGTTGGCTATTCCGGGGATTGGTAAGAAGGTGGCCTCTTGCATTATGTTATTTGGGGCATATGATTTGACTCAGTTTCCGATTGATACTTGGATGAAAAAGTTGCTGAATGAAGTTTATAGTGGCACTTTTGATACTACGCCATATAAAGGCTTTGAAGGATTTGTACAACAACTTCAATTCTATTATTATCGTCATTTGAAAGGAAAATAAATATGTGTGATTTTTGTAGAAATTTCGATTTTGGTTCAGCTTCATTTGAATCAGATAAATATGGATCACGAATATTGTTAGCTGGTGGTAGCTATCGTTTTCCCGAACACCAGATGTTTAATTATTGCCCTGTATGTGGGAAATTTCGCACTGAAGTAATTCTTGAGCGAGAAAGGATAAAAAACAATGGCAATCAGTGAAGATAAGACTATATGGATAGATGGAGTTCCATATATTCAAGATTATTCTGTAATGCCTCCACGGATTATGCTCCATCCTGACTATCATCCAACGATTTGGTTTCGTATTAAGCATCTGTATTGGGGATTGTTGTGTAAAATTGATGATTTAAAAATTCGGCTACATAACAAGATATACAACTGTTGGAGGTTTATATATGAGAAAGCCACAGGTCGATAATAAATATAATCTTACAATGGCAAAAATTCGCCGTTTGAAGATTGCAGATAGGAGTAAGGTATGTGAACCTTTATTCTGGAGAAATGATGTGATTGAAGCATGGTGTATCTGTGGAAGCAGCGGGAATGATATGGACAGAAGGTTTGCCACTAACAATGAATTTTGGATTGGCATTTATGATCTGAACGCAAAAGCGTATGCTGGTAAATTTCGTGTTAGTCTAAGTTCATATGGTGGTATGTGTGGATATGAGTTTAATAAATTTTTTGATGTAAAGGATATTGATAACGAGCAAGATTTAGAGATACAAGAAAAGTTTTTGGCGAAGATAAATGAACTGATTGACTGTGGAGTTTTAGTGTTTAATACTGAGGCCGCAGAAATTGGGGGGGCAAATTAATTGACTTTGTGCAGATTCAAAATAAAGTAATAAAGTTGGCAGCATAAAGCAAAACTATTTGGAGGTAAAGAGAATGTCTAAATCTGTTGAATTGAAAAATTGTCCATTTTGCGGAGGTAAGGCTTCCCTCACAGAATTTGGTGCTGGTCATGAGGGAGATGGAGTATTTGTAACATCGTATAAGTGTGGTTGTCCTGAATGTGGAATTTTCTTTAATCGTAAATCAAGGTTCTGTATGGAAGGAACAGAAGTGAAGTTTTTAGAAAATGGGTTTGAGTATGTAACTCAGCATTGGAATAATCGTATGGGAGAATGATTTATGTATTGTAGTGGTGATTGTAAACATTTAAACAGTAAGAATCATATTTGCAAACTTACTGGAGAAAGGCTCTCTCATATGAGGTATGGTAGTAGAGGGTTTAGATACCATGTACATAAGCATGATGGAATTTGTCAACATGATAAAGAAGAAATGGAGGAAATTAAAAATGGGAAGCAAGCGTGATAGTCTTGGAGATCGGATGAAAGGTTATGAGAATGTGACACGGACGAAGTTGGTGCGCCGTATGCCTGTCATTATTCGTATTGATGGAAAAGCATTTCACACCTTTACAAAGGGGTTTGACAAACCTTTCGATAGTCTCCTGATGGACGCAATGAATAGGACAATGAAATATCTTTGTGAAAATATTCAAGGCTGTATGCTTGGTTATACACAGTCTGATGAGATTTCGTTGCTACTGGTAGACTATCAGACTCTCACTACAGATTCTTGGTTCGATGATACTGTACAGAAGATGTGTAGTATTTCTGCAAGCATGGCTACACTGGTATTTAATAAGGCATGGAAAGAGGTCGTGGATGAGTGGGGTGAAAAGACATTTGGCAGTTCGTGGTTTGAGGGTGGTACAAATGAGCCTATTGATGAATTGTTGAAGAAAAAGGCAGATACATATTGTTCTAAATATGATCGTGCGTTGTTTGATAGTCGTGTGTTTAATGTTCCTAAAGAGGATGTTGCCAATTATTTTGTCTGGCGGCAGCAGGACGCTACACGCAACAGTATCCAGTCGGCAGGACAGGCGTGTTTTTCACACAGAGAACTTATGAATAAGACGTGCAATATGATTCAGGATATGCTTTTCACCGAGAAAGGCATTAATTGGAATGACTATTCTACGTCCTGTAAGCGTGGTACGTGCTGTGTTAAGCGAATGGTTGACGTTCCTACAGGTAATGTATGCGGTGCTGTCCAAGAGGTTGTACGCCGCCAGAAATGGCAACTTGACACAGGTATTCCTATTTTTACTCAAGAGCCTAATTACGTTAATAGTCTGGTATTTGTTGGTGACTGAACATGATTTACTGTACTGGTGATATTCATGGTGATGTGAGAACATTATTAAACTGGCTTGACAAATGCCGTATTCCTCATCAAAAGGATCAGATAGTTATTTTGCTTGGAGATGTAGGAGTAAATTATTTCGGTGATTTTCGTGATCAAGAAGCAAAGGTTATTTTGCAAGATAGCAACCGAACATATTTCTGTATTCATGGCAATCATGAGCGTAGGCCAGAAAGCCTTGCTACATATCATTCTGATGTTTGGCATGGTGGAGCGGTTTATATTGAGGACGAATACTCTAATCTTATCTTTGCACAAGATGGAGAGGTGTTTGATCTTGAGGGATTACAGACGCTTGTGCTTGGTGGTGCATATAGTGTAGATAAGTGGTATCGTCTGCAAAGTGGATACCATTGGTTTGAGGATGAGCAGATACCAGAACAACGGCGAAAGAGTATTCTGAAAAATGTAAAGCAACTTGGCAAAGTTGATCTGGTTCTGTCTCATACTTGCCCGTATCAGTGGCAACCTTTTGATTTGTTTTTGTCTGGCATAGACCAGAACAGTGTTGATAATTCTACAGAACATTGGCTTGCGGAAGTTGAAAGGAATTTGGATTATCGTTATTGGTTATTTGGACATTTTCATGATGACCGTTTAATCAACGATAAATCACAGATGCTTTTCAAAAATGTGATTGACTTAGAATTTTTGAAGGAGTGATTTAATGAATAACGTCTTTATCAAGGGGCAAATTCCTGACCTGAATTTAGATCGCAAGTTGAACTTGCACAATGGATCGCTGATTATTGTCAAACAAAGAGATACTATAACTGGCATTTATATGGTTGTATCATTCCGTGATAATAAAAACAAATACAATGGTAGTAATACCACATCGTATTGTTCGCTTGTAAATTTGGATAATGGTTCTCTTGCTTTTGAAGAGCGTTACAGCCGTAGCACTGCTGTACGTAGAGTTCTTAATCATGTTCTGCGTCTTGGGTTTTCAATGCCTTATAATCCAAACTCTAAAGAAAATGATAATCAAATGAAGGATTATGATATTGATTATTATGGAAACGGTGCATATAAACTTGAAGTTGATTTGAGGTGATAATAATGAAATTCGTTTTGGGATTTTTTGTTCTGGCGTATGTCATTGTTTTCTTTAATCCGAAGTTGGTGATTTCATATAATGGTGTTCCTACTAATAACTTTTTTGCGAGAGTTTTAGGCGCACTTATAATTAGTCTTATATTGACGCTTTTTATTGGTCTGCCGATTATAGGTGTTATCTCATTGTTTATATAGGAGGACTTATGGCGTTTGTACTTGATGAAGAAGGTAATATTATTGCTTTTAATGATCCAGAAAAAAATATACAGCAAAGTTTGAATTCAATCAAACAAGCGGTTAATTATCTTGTACGGGATAACAAGGCTCTACGTGCTACATTAAATCGTTATGACAAAGAGGCTGGTATTAAGGCCAAAGAAGATGAAATTCGATCTATCCAGCAGCGGGCTATTACTGTTCTTTCTCCAAAAGAATATGAGCGAGACAAGGCTTTTCGAGATCGTCATTATCAACTTTGTAAAAATGGAAGTCGCTTTATTTATGATCTTCAAGGAACAGGCATTGGCACAGTTGTAAAGATAAAGTGTCCAATTTGCGGTGCTGAAGAAGATATAACAGATATTGAATCTTGGTAAAGGAGAATTATATGCAATATGTTTTATTTTGCATAGTAGTATTTCTCATTGGTTATGTAATATATGCTTTAACACATAATGATGGGAGTGTGTTTTGCGATCCAACTGAGTGTGCTACTTGTCCGTTTCCTCATGATGGTTGCAAACATAGAAAAGAACTGTTCTATTATGATTTGATACGAATGGACGGTCAACATATCTATGTTGAAATTGATCAGAAACTTATTCCAGTTCGAGTACGGTATGAGAACAAACTATTGTGGTTTGTAAGTTCAATGGGATCAGTAACCTCGTATGACGATATTGAAAAGGCTGGAGGAAAGTTTTTTAAAAAATTTTCAAAAACCTCTTGACAATAATCAGAAATACAACTATAATAGGTAGTGTAAGGAGCCAGCGAAAAGCTGGCAATGAATAAGTGGAAATAACCACAAATACAACAATAAAGGAGCAAGGTTATGTACATCGAAACGAGCAAAGAAATTGGCAGTAAGGTTTATTTTCTGAAACCGATCCGCAAGGTTAAGTGTAGCCTGTGCAACGGCACTGGTCACATCTCTCTTGGTAAGCCCCTGAATGTGGAGGATGGTTACGAAAGCCCCAGCGAGTTTGTTCAGTCCCTTGTTCATCAATTTGCAGAGAATTATCGGGATGCAGTTATCGGAAACATTAAGCAGTATAAGTGTCCTGAATGTGGTGGCAAGGGTATGGTGAAGGCCATGTCCCCGAAATATGAAGTCGGAGAAGGAACAGTTGTTGCAATCAATATGATTGCGAATACCAATGGGGCAAATATGATGTTCGCTGTTAGTGAAGATGGCAATGGTTCTACTCCCCGTAAACTGACCGATGATGAGATTTGGTTGGATCGTGATAAGGCTCAGAGGAAATGCGACTTCATGAATCTTGAACGGCGGCTGGTTCCTATTGAGTGTATCCAGATTCCACAATCTTTCGCAAAGACCATTCCTTGTAACGAAAAGTTGATGCGGCGGCTGGATGAGTGGCGTAAGGCTCACAAGTTTGAGACTGAGATTTTTGTTGATGAGAAGCTGAACCTGTTTGATGGGTATACGTCTTTCTTGATGTATCGGATGCTTGGTAAGAATGATGTTCCTGTCGTGATCTGGCCTGACGAAAAGAGGCCGTGATGGATTTGGCAATCGGCAGCACATATCAAAACAAAAATGGCGATAAAATCAGGGTTTTAGATATATGCGATAGCCTTGACAATAAGCCAAAAGTAGTGCTGTATAAGAAAAACAAAAGTAAAAAAGTTCTTCAGTCGTTTCAAGAAGTGCTGATGGAAACATTAAAGGGAAGGAATTGATAAAATGAAAACTGTCAAAAATGTTCTCCTTGCTTTGCTGGCTGTAGTGATTGTTGTTGGTGGAACATATGCCGCTATTAAGTGGGATATGATTGTTGACAAGTGGCAAACAGAAGCAGATCGAGAAGTCTTTAAGCAGACCACGACATATTCTGAGGCTGCTGCATCGTTCTTGGCAGATAGTTATAAGCAGTATAACAATGCCGAAACAGATGCGGATAAGAACACAATTATGGAGTATGTTGTAATGCGGTATCCCAATTTGGATACTGATTCCATTGATAATGTAACCTTACGGAGTTTTTACAACCAGTGTCTTAATCATTAATAATAAAGGAGATTTGAAAATGAAGAAGTTTAAAATTGTGGCTATTGCCCTTTGTACGGTTCTTATGACGGGTATCTTGGCTGGCTGTATGTATGATAGTGAGGAAACTCAATATACCAATGAGTTAAAAGATCAGATTCAGGATAGTATTGGATTTCCAAATATCACAAATTTCTTTGAGTATTCTCAGTTGAAAGAAATCTATGAAATGCGTGATAATCCTAATCTTATTTGTTATTGGTATACTAAAAATGAGTACACAGGCAAATGGATTTATCAGGGGACTTGTATTGGGTATGGTATTCCTTATGGAGCAGCAATTACCGCCCCTGAATCTTCGCAAGAGGCCCGTGGTGGAGGTAGTTATTGGAACATTGTACCTCTTGCAGAGCCGAATGGACTGTATACAGAAAGTGTTGTGACTACGGCTACTTGGATTCTTACTACAAATGATTCTGGTGAAATTGCACCGACATATGTTGAGAGTGAGATCAGTGTAAGTCAGACTAAGATGGACGCTCGTCTTTGTGAGGATTGGTCAATTCCTGATAATTATTAAAGAATAGTAAAGGGGATAAACATAAAATGAAAAAGAGAGCGGCTATTATTTTAATGTTCATTGCAGCATTGGCTTGTATGCTGTGTGGGTGTCAGCGTCAGTCGGATCGTGTTGCCTATAATATTTCAAAAGAGGCAGATAACTTTAATGTCACACGGCGGCTGGAGGTTATCAACGCCCGTACCGACAAACCTGTGTTTGAGTTGATTGGAAATTTTGCGATTTCTAATAACTCAACAAATGAATTGGAAGTTACGGTTGAGGTTGGTCAGGGTGTTTATAAGAAACATATGGTTTATCTCAATGAGTGGACTATCTATGTTGTTGAGGATGTTAGCGGAGCCTATGTTGACAAGTATCATTATGAAGTGAACTTCCTGCCTGAAATGATTGTTCCTGTTACAGTTACTATGAACGATTGAGGTGATTTGAATGGATGATTTTCTGCATGAGATTCTTGAAAACACAAAGAAAATGTTTCCGGGTGCAACCAGCGTAAGGATCATAGTCACAAACGAAGATGTAAAAGTTACTGCATCTTATAATGGCGAACTGTCCGATTATTCAATGAGAAAGATTGATGGATCGTGGTGCAGTAAACGTAAGTAATTCATTCAATAGGTGAGACATATGGATTTAATCGAAAAATATCTGCGTGAACATTCTAATGGCAAAGATTATCCAATTTGTAGCAGCGAATTGGCAGAGGCATTTGGTGTTCCAAGAACTATGATCCGGCATATGATTAATGCTGCTCGAAGTAATGGAAGCCCGATATGTTCTGGTCAAAAGGGTTATTATGTAGCAACTGATAAAGAGGAAATCAAAAACACTATTGACTCATTACGTGGGCGCATTACAAAAATGGAAAAGGTTATTGCTGGACTTGAAGCGTGTTTGTAAAACAAAAATCTCCCTCACTACGTTTGTGGTGAGGGAGGGATATGGCAGCGTGTCAGAGTGGATTAATGAGGCGGTCTTGAAAACCGTTGGCGATTAATAATCGTCCGTGGGTTCAAATCCCACCGCTGCCGCCATATTGGAGAATGGTGGAATTGGTAGACACACCGTACTATGGAGCGGAGAAGGTAGCGCAGCCTTCTTTGTAGGTTCGAGTCCTACTTCTCCAGCCAAAATTATTTTAGTTCTAAACGTTGATTAACTAATCTTTTCATATCGTTTTCCCAAGCGGTCTTTCTATGATTGCGTTTCCATTTGATGTATTCATTCCAGCGAACGTTAGAAGCCTCCCATGACAGGCCAAAGATATGTTGAATATCCTGTGCCGATTCCACGTTTAGCATTTCATACAAAGGCATAGGGCATAACAAGAGCGCAGCAAAATGATCAGCCTCGGCTTCAAGTTCTGGATTAGATAGATTATTGAAATTATTTTCTGCAATATGAGGTTCAGCAATATATGGAAGGTGGTTGAGCGTAACATGACCAAGTTCATGAGCCAGAGTCCAGCGAATACGTCCTAAAACATTATGGTTTTCTCTGGATGAATTGAATAGAATAAGATACCGATTTTTCCCTACGTCATAGTGTGTACAACCGCTTTTACTTTCGCATAGAGCAAAGACCTCTTGTAAAGGGCATTGATTGAGTTCTGCAAATTTATTGTACGTCATTATTTTACAGTTATCCATCTGTTCAAAGAATAGTCGTGGATCAAGAGGAAATTTGATGCTTGGCAGCTTTTTGTAAAGTTGCAAGACTTGATTACAAATATAGGCGTATCTAATCAAGGCCATCACCTCACTTGGATTGTATCATAAATAGTGTCCCATAAAACGGACTTACTGATTATCGTCTTTAAAAGCATATTCAAAACCTATACGGAGCATTTGCATCATTTTTTGCCTATCCCCTCCTACCATTTTTGATCTTGCTCTTTGGATGGATATAATGTCATCGTCACCAATTAATTCATCGGCTGGTGTAGGAATGTCAGTCAAACCAAGGATATAGTCAACGGTTACGCCAAAGTAACGTGCAATAACTTTGATTTTATCTACGCCGGGGGTGCTTGTGGACTTCCATTTCTTGATGGTTGAGTTAGCAAACCCACAGTCATTTTCCAGTTTAGCGATTGAAATACCTTTTTTCTCGCACAGCATACGGATTCTTTCATATAGCGTAGATTCCATAGAAAATACCTCCAATTAGAAAACTATCTCATTTTTCCCTTGACAATGAGAAAACTATCTGGTATTATAAAGACCGTGGCTGAGAAAGTTATCTCATCTACACTGATTATAAGGTAAATTATCTAAAATGTCAAGACTTTTTAGGAGGATGATTCATAATGCCTTACAGCAGCAAGCAGGAAATAAATAAGTTGGTAGAGAATTTGGGTCAGTTTGGGATGTTTAAGGTTACAACAGATAAGGGCATTGAGTTTATGACTACAGAAATCGTTAGTAACATGGGCGTTTTTCTGGAGTTTCGGCGATTGTTTGCGTCCTCTGTGTACACTGATAATGCTGTTATTGGCATTAAGTATGTGTCTAAGACTGTGGCGATTTGTAAGACTTCTACTACCACATATACTATAAAAGCAGTATATGGCAGAAAAGAGCCTGTCAAGCGTGGACGGCGTAAGTTTAGCCAGATTGAAGATTTGATGGATTTAAAGTATGTGGACGATAACTATAATATGTACTTTCCAGAACTGGATTTGTTGATTCTTCCTATCCATCCTGTTTTATTAGGGAAACTTACAATTACCGAACAAGCACAGATCAAGAGCATTATTAATGTATATTTATATGGAAAAGGTCAAGCCATGCAGATGTGCAGAACTGTTTGTTTCCAAGTCCGGCTGCATGATGATCGTAACCGTATTTATGCTGGTATCTTTGATCTGGAGCGTGGTTGTTCTATAACCAGTAGGCAAATTTTTGAGGAATATATGTCTGTCGATATGCCAGATGATATTCTTGCAAAGCATCGAGCATTTCAGAACCATGCAAAAGAATTTATGAAAAACTTAGGGAAATTTGAAAATAAGGCTTGACAAATCGGCGCAAGCCGACTATAATAACAATAGATACAACAACGGAAGTGAGTGATACAAAATGCTCTGGTAAGGACGCTGGATCAACGTCCAGCAACAAGAAGTTAAGGCCATCTCAATCCATTGATTTTCTTTCTCCACAATAACAATAAATGCAAAAATCTTCTTGACAAGTGCGTTTAACTATGTTATTATAATAGTGTGAGGTGATTATAATGGTAAATAACTTGGTGATGGACAGATATGTTGAAGAATCCTCGCTAAAAATGAATGAAAAAAGCAAGCAACATATCAGAACTTTATTGACAAAATTCTTTGGAATGAAGCCTGACGTGGCCTATAATGACCTGACTCGACAAGATTTAATTGAAATGCTTTCTGCTTTTAATGCTACATCTATCATCACTTTTAACTCTGAAAAGAGCAAGATGAATGATTTTATGAAGTGGATGGTTGAGGAAGGCTACGGAACAGATGAGCCATTAAAAATTCTTGGTGATATTACATTTTTTGATCTTGACCGTTCCCATTTGTATGATAGGTATTATTTTCGAGACTATGAAGAACTTCATAATACGATGGATGAAGCCTTTTCAGAGCGTGGATCAGAGTTTGATACATTCAGGTCTGCTGCTGTGTTGGTGTGGTTTGGGATTGAAATTAAATACCTTTCAAACATCCTAAAAGAAGATATTTATGAGGATAAAGGGTATGTAGTTCATCCAGAGACAAAAGAAAAAATTATGCTACCTCCATTGGCTATGTATGTTCTTATAAACTATCGTGACTCAGACACCTATGATTCAAGTAAGTTTGGCGGCAGCGTTATGACTTATGCTAAAAGCAAGTTCTTATTCAGGAGTTATAAAAATGCTCAATTTACAACAGCGCAAATTACAAATATATCAAGTTCCGCAAATCGTGCGGCTGAAGAAATTGGCAAGACATTTCAGTGGAATAAGATTTATCTGAATGGTATATATAATAGGATGTACCAGTATGAACAAGAGCATGGTGATTTGTCAAGGTCTGACTTTGATAAGCTAAAAGTTTTCTTTGGAAAGCCGGACTTGAAACCAACTTCTCAACACAAAATGGATATGGCAAGAAAATTTGAAGAATATCAGGAATTTAAGGAGCATATGTATTCTTGAATTTCAGTTTTAAGGGGCGTGGCCTCTTAAAACTTGGCTAATAACCATAAATACAACTATCGCAGAATGGTTCAATGGTAGAACACCGTAAGGAGATGCTGGTTCGAGTCCAGCTTGTGCGAACATCATTTTTCAAAAATCAAAGTTTAGAAAGGAAGTATGTAAAATGACTACTGAGAAGATGACTGTTCACAAGGCTCTTGCAGAACTGAAGGTGCTGGATGATCGTATTCTTGTCGCCATTGGTGCTTGCAACCTTATCACTACTAAGAAGAATAATCAGGATAAGGTACGTGGCAAGACCGTTGCAGAGTTCACCGCTGATGCCAAGTCTGCTTATGATAAGGCAACTGACCTTATTAAGCGGCGTAACGCTATTAAAGATGCTGTGAATGTGTCTAATGCCAATACCACTGTCAAGATTGATGATCAGGAGTACACTGTGGTTCAGGCTATTGACAAGAAGAATCATGGTATGGATTTCTTCAAGAGTTTGCGTGACACTATGGTAGAGCAACTTGCCAAAGCAAAGACCGATCTTGAGCGCAATAACGATAGCCTCCAGCAGAAGGCAGAGCAGTTTGTAACTGGCCTGATGGGTAATAAGGATGCCAAGACTAATGGAGATGAGTTTGATGCCTCTGTTCGGACTTACATTAAGTCAAACTCTATGGAGTTGATTGATCCCGTTGGACTTGAGAAGCGGATCGAGGAACTGGACAGTATGATTACGGCGTTCATGACCGAGATTGATGCCGCCCTGTCCGTCAGTAATGCTCTGACCACCATCGAGATTACTTACTAAAGCATATCTCCTTCGCTGCATGGCGAAAACTATAAACCATGACACGCCTGAGTTTTTGGGAAAGAGTTCTGAGGTGTAAATTAATAAAAACTCTACCCACCTTCTGAAATTACGGTTATCGTAATTTTTAATACATAATCAAATTGGAATATGATTATTATATAAAAATTATAAATTCTATCAAGTGGGAACTACATTATGACAGTTCGCCACAGAATAGAACTTAAAAGATGACTGTAAAGTTCAAGGCTGAAAGTTGAAAGCTGAAGGCTCAATACTTAAAGTTTAGACTTGTCAAAGGTGAAAGGTTAGGCAACAAAGTTAAAAGGTAGTCAAAATCCTTGTAAATGGTTTTAGGAATTGTCATGCTTGTCCTTTAGTGATCCACAAGGCTGCTATGTAGCGAGGTTGATATAAAATAAATAGAATGTCTGATAGATACTATCGGACATTCTGTTCAAAACTTATTGTGGAATGTTGGCTTAGAAGCAGCCACCATTTAAAGAGTAGAGCGAAGCACCGCTAAGTGCGAAATGCTCAAGTTGCGTACTAAGTTATAAGTGCAACATGGAGTGATGTGCTGGCGGGAAAATGTGGAAGTGGAACGTCACCCCGTAACTGGTAAGGACTGACCCTCTTTTGGCGTAATAGCACACCATGATAAGTTTTGTACAGAGTGTCCGATGTAAGGAGTGATTGATTGCACAAGAAAGTAATTGCGTTTATCAATAGGTTTACATCTGGCGGCAAACTAAAAGATACAATTACAACTTTTACGCAAGGTTGCCGTTATTGGTTTGCTTATATTTTGCATAGTAGGTTTTCAAATTCTATTATCATGTATGATCCTTTAGAGAATCACTTTGTTGTAGAAATTGAAAAGCGGCTTTACGATATAACAGGGGAAGTTACAGGCCAATATAATGTTATTTGTTGGAAGAAGTACCCTGATAAAAAAGGTATTATTCGAGACTGTATTAAATTTTAAAAAAGGAGAATATAAAATGGAACTTCGTATTGATCAGAATGTCTTGGATCGGTTTCCTAATCTGAATGTCACTAAGGAGAACGATGTGGTTACAGTTAAGTTTAATGAGGGCAATGGTAATTCTGATTTTTTGTTTCCCCTGAATTTCCCTCTGACAAATCTTGATAGTCTTTCTTGGAGCAAGATTGATGAGATTGGTCGTGCTGGTAAGGCCAGAACGTTCTTTGCGCTTGGTGCTACTAAGAAGGTTCATATGAAGAATGGATTTGTTGCCGAGTATCAGATTATGGACTTTGACCATGACGATCTTGCTGATGATAGTGGTAAGGCCCCGATCAGTTGGGATATGGTTGCGCTTTATAAGGATGAGATTTATATGAAGCGTAATAGTGAACCTTCTTGTTGGGATGAATGTGATGGACGTGAGTTTTTGAATGGCGACTTCTTTGAGAACCTGCCTGATGATCTTCAAGCCATTATCAAGCCTGTTTGGAAGTTGACCGCCAATAAGAATGGCGAGATTATCAAGTCCAAGGATCGTGTGTGGCTCAAGTCTGAAAAAGAATTGTGGGGACGTACATTCTATTCCAATGAGGGCGAAGGCCATTGGTATGCGCTGTTCATGCAGGAAGATTTTCCTTGGTTCAAGTTGAACGGTGACAATGAGCGAGACTGGCAATGGCTGCGCTCTGTCTATGCTGGCATCACGTACTATTTTTGCCGTGTCAACGCTGACGGGTCGGCGGACCGCAACGCCTCTGGCCTTTCCGCTGGGGTCGCCCCGGACTTCTGTACCTAAGTTTATCGGTTTATCACCATTATCTCGTCTAAGGCGAAAGCCGGGACAGATAATGAGTGATAAACATTCCAACCAAGTTAAACGAAAGGAAGATGTAAATGCGAGTTCTTCTTTTACTGCGTGGTGCTGCTGGAGTAGGCAAATCTACCTATATTAAAGAACATGATCTGGAGCAGTATGCACTTTCCGCAGACAACATCCGTTTGATGTGTCAGTCACCCATCATGCAGACTAATGGAACGGTAGGTATTAGTCAGACAAATGAAAAGCTGGTATGGAATCTTTTGTTCCAGATGCTTGAGGCCAGAATGCAGCGTGGAGAGTTTGTTGTAGTTGATGCAACTAATTCTAAGACAGCGGATATTAATAGATACAAGGATATGGCAAAGACATATCGGTATCGAATGTATTGCGTTGATATGACTGGTGTTCCCATTGAGGAATGTAAGCGGCGTAACAAACTTAGACCACCTTACAAACAGGTTCCAGAAGAAGCTATTGATAAGATGTACGCCAGATTTGAGACACAAAGCATTCCTACTGGTGTAACTGTACTCAAGCCCGATGAACTGGATACTATTTGGTATTCGCCTATTGATTTTACAAATCGTTACAAACGGATTCATCATATTGGTGATATTCATGGCTGTAATACTGTTCTGCAAGAGTATTTGAAGAACGGTATGCCTGATGATGAATTGTATATTTTCTGTGGTGATTATATTGATCGTGGAATTGAAAATGTAGAAGTCATTAAATTCCTTTACAACATCATGGATAAACCGAATGTAATTCTTTTGGAGGGCAATCATGAACGCTGGCTTTGGTATTGGGCGCATGGAGGAACGTCACAGTCTAAAGAATTTGAGAATGTGACACGGCGACAGCTTGAAGCTGGGGGGTTGGATTCTAAGGTTGCTCGAATGCTGTATCGTAAACTTAATCAGTGTGTGTATTATAGAAACACTCTTTTGCTTTTGTCGCTCTTTACTGCCATTAACTGCTGTTATC
>OFFK01000090.1_pt1 | contig 69343 bp, 91 predicted proteins | sample 1521361 | NCBI WGS metagenome assembly OFFK01 (sample SAMEA3504096, study PRJEB24116) | mouse gut metagenome | biome: mouse gut; feature: mouse-associated habitat; material: faeces | place: Denmark | collected 2011 | reverse complement strand
AAATTTTATAAAAAATTTATAATTTTTTATTAGTTCTAAAATTTCGCCCTTATTTTAAGGCTTTTTCTGTATAGAATTGAAACACAAAAAACCTTAAAATAAACACTTTTTCCTGATTTGCAATGTATTCAAAAACAGTGTATATTGTACTCAACGCACAAGGATGTACCTAATTCTCAAAGAAATGTCGTGTAAAAAGAATTATTTGAAAAGTATTAGGTACATTTGAAAACAGAAAAGGAGGTAGCTATTATGAAAAACAGCTTAGTCACAATCAAGCAATCTGATTTGGTGGATGAAATTGTTGCGGATTATTCAGGAATTTACTCAAAAGATACTGTGAAAAACATACTTAATTCACTTGAATCGCGCATAACGGAGCATCTAACTGAAACAGATGAAAGCCATCCGCAAAAAATCAAACTGTTTTACGGTTTAAATTTGACAAGTAAAGTTGAACCAGCAAAAAACAAGAATTGTTTTGGCATTGATTTGGATGTAGAATCACATATTGTTGCAAAAGCGAATTTCACAAAATGCTTTTTGAGAAAGGTCAATCAACTTGCTATTGATAACTGATAAGGTTAAACGCTAAAAAAAAGAAAATTAAAAGTTAAAATCAAGAATAGAGAGGATAACATAATGATGTTATTTCTTAACAAATTGCATAGGGAATAAAGAATTTCAAGGACAATGAATACAGAATTGTACAGAATACATCGACCTTAGAATCTGTCTGGATTCAAAAAAAGGACTATCCAAAAGTAAATTTCTCCCTCATTCTTAATGATTCATTCGAGAAATATATAATCTATCAAATTCCCTATTATTATAATGGTGAATAGCCTTTGATTGAGCTAAAAACCCAATAAATCAATCAAAAAATACAACTGAATATGGAATAGCTTTATTTGTGTGCAAAAAAATTAGATATGCATACGCTTATAAAATGCACCCTAAATACGAAAATGCTATATTGGATAGCTCTATTTGAGTGCGCAATAATAAAGAATGAATGGAGGAAGTTATCATGCCTAAAACAAAGAAAACTGCTGCAAACAAAGCATCTAAAACAAAACTAAAATCCAATATCACGGAAACACCCCAAAATTCACAAATCGTTCTGAATTATTGTAGAAATGGGAATTTAGGATTTTCAACAGTATATGAAATCATTGATATTTCTGGACTATCACGTAAGAAATTTGCTGGAAAGCTCACAGCATTATTTCATTTTGTAAAGCAGACAGAAGTTTGTAAGAATCTTAATACTGGCAGAACTGCGACATTTCAAATAGATGGAAAACCAGTAATAAGCATTACACAAAAAGCGAATGATTATGACGAACAAGTTTTTACATTAACGAGATATAGAGAAGATGGTTCAAAACAATCTACACGGAGATACAACTATAACAAAACTAAGAATTTGATTCTTCAGGCATTTGGATTTATAGAGATTAATGAAGATGAGGATACGGAAGAACCAGAAGGTAGCAATGTAGATATGAAGATGCAGACTGAATCAGGAAATTTTGATGATATAGAATAGGGGAGGTATGCTTTATGGCAGAACAGATAACAACTAAAACAATAGAGCCTTTAGACATAAAAAGGACAATGCAGGAAATCAAGGAATACTTAGAAAAGCCTAAATGGACAGATGCAATTCTTAATGAGGAAAGACGATTATTTGACAGTCCGTTTAAAGCCCTTATTCCAGCATATGCAAAACGTAACGATGCAGCACTTGGACAGGATTTGTTTTTCATTGCTTTATTTGAAAAAATATATTTTGCAAATCTGATAAAAGAAATGAAATTATCCGCAACTGATATTACTGATATTACAAATGGTGATTTTGATGTATCTGGAATCCATATCAAACAAAAGTATAAAAACTATGCTGAACTTTGCAGAAAGTTAAATGAACCAGACAATTTAAAGGGGAAACAGCGACAAAATCAGATAAAAAAATTCAAAAGATATTTTACATGGAGAAAAACAGGAAGAGGAAATGAAATAGAAATAGTTCAGAAATTTTCAAAGCCAAAAGCTCAACCGCTAAAGAATAGGGAAAAATCAATCTATATTAAGCATATAGAATACCTTTTGCTGGCTTATTTATATCAATGCAAAGAACATACAGACGAATTATCATTGACTGATATTATGATTAGGCTTGGATTTGTCAAAGAATCATTCAAAACCTTAGAAAGCCATGCCATTTTTTCACCTAAGGAGAGGGAAGATAAAGATTTACAGGAAAAAGCAGCAGAGGATTTTGTACAAGACGTAAGAAGTATAAGCTATGGCATTATTTATAGGGCGATAGAAAGTCTGAAAAAGAGAAGGCTTATAACTTGTAATAAAGTAATTGTAATAGATGGCACAGTAGCAGACATAGATATGCAAGATAAAATACGTGAAGTTGAATTGAATTTATTCAAGAAATTTGGAATCAAAAATATCAGTCAGGTATATATGAATAATGATTTGCAGAGCCAATTTTATAGACAGCGAAACAATACGCTATTTGAAAAATATGGATGGAAACACATTCAAAGCAAATATCAGATGAAATCTACCAGTTTTGACATTGCATATGGTATTAGAATGATTTTTTCTGAAATAAGGAATGAGTTGAATTTAAAAATAGTTTACAGAATGTTAGAAGAATTGCAGAACAAACAAAAAATGTTACAGGAGAATATTAATCTTGAAGCATTGCCGTTTGAGAATATGGAAAATAAGAAATATTCTAACGAAGAAAAGTATGTGATTTATGATTTAATGATGGATAACAGCAGCGTTGAAAATGAAAAAAAGTATTTATCAGAGTATGAGGATTTGTTGTGTAAATATGTTCCGTTGATACCATTACAATAGGGCTAATAAGACCGATATTACAGATTGTCTAAAACCGAAAGGAGAGCAAAGCCATGACAGAATCCAGAAAGAAAGAGATTTGCAAGGAATACGCAAGATGCACACAGAACTGCCTTTCCAGTAGTGCAGAGCACAGGATGAGAGAACTGGAAGAAGAAGCCGGAGCCGCAGGACTGGAATTCCACATGACCAACAGAGCGCAGTACATGATGCCGCATTTTATCGGCGAACCGAGATACGAACTGGTAACAGTATAAACCAAAAGGAGAGCAAAGACAATGAATGAAGCATGGATGGTAAGATGTTACAACGAAGCAGATGCAGAATTTGGATACGATTCCAGACCGTTTACGGTTCTGGGAAACTGCACAAAGGCATTTGCAAAATCCTACGCAAGACACCTAAACAAGACTGCTCCCAGTTTTGTAAGCTACTTCGCAGAGCCGGAGCCGGAACGCTACTGGTAAGAAAAGGAGAAGAGTCATGAAAACAGCAGAACAGCAGGAGAAAAACCTCCACAATGCCAGGGCATACGCCGCATACGAAGTGACACAGGCGATACAGGCAAGCCACTACAGTGAAGCAGACAAGGAAACGATGATCAGGATCATCAACGCCACGTACAACAAAGATGCCCTGGCACGTTACCAGGAAGCAGACACGATGGTTAGGGAGGTGTTGCAGGATATCATCGAGGAAACCTACTACGGCAAGAAACAGGAAGAGAAAGATGTGCGCCATTGCCCGAAATGCGGCAATGCCTACACAGCGGAGTCGGCACTTTCACGCGAGGACGGAAAAACAGCCATCTGCCCAGACTGCGGAATGAAAGAAGCCATCGCAGCATTTGAGAACAGCATAATTCCGAAAAAGTGGGAAGCGGAGAAAACACTGGGTAAAAACACGGTACTAGAAATTCTGAAGAGGATTCACGAAGCCGGGGGAGCCGATGCAACGGACGGATGGTCCCAGGGATGGGATGCGGCGATAGACGAAGCCATCAGGATCGTAGAGGATGCCACCGGGATCTCGGTGGCAGAAGCGATAGATTAAACCGAAAGCGAGGGAACAAAATGAAGATTGGAGAAGTTGTAGAAACATTGATCTGGCTGAGAAACAGACACGATTTAACCAGGACGGAGGATGATGCGGTGTGTTCCGCTTGCAATATCCTCGACAGACTGCCATCGATGATGGATGAGGACACGGCAAAGGAAACCCTGCGGCAGTTTTCTGCAGATTATGAGAAGCTGAAAGCTGCGCTCTTGGATGCAGAGCATACGCTGGAGAAGATGCAGGGGGCCGGCGGGCAGTTTTGCGATGACGCAATCGCAGGATACCACGAACGAAAAAAGGAGAGGGAAGCAGGGAGGAAAACGGCATGACACTACAGGAAGCAAAGAATACGCTGGACAGCGTGATGCCGGCACCAGGGAACAAAATGGTAGATAGCGAGCATCTGCAGATAGCGGTAGCATGGCAGGAAATCAAAAAGACGCTCACAAGGCTGGAAGCCATAAAGGACGGTCACGACACCATCATGGCTTGGAGAGCGCAGCAGATTGAAACAATCCGGCAGAAGATAGATGCAGGAACTCTGACCTACGAGGATAGAAAGTTACTGGATGATTTACAGCTTCCGCACCAGTATGACAAACGGTCGGTAGTCGAAGAATATACAGTCAAACGGGGCGATAACCTATACAACATTGCCAAAGATTTTTACAAGGATGCATGGGAGGGGGCGCAAAAGATAGCTGAAGCCAATTCTATATCGATCACAAGCCCAATTTATCCTGGGCAGACATTAACAATACCAAAAAGTAGGAACGCAGGATGAGCGGATATTTGAAACAAAGACACGGCATGACGCTGGTGGGGAATACACCGCCCGGAACTTGTGAGATGTGCGCCGTCAAGCACGATCCGGCGCAACCGCACAATTGCCAGAGCCTGACCTATCAGTACAAATTCTATGACCAGAACGGCAGATTCCCGACATGGAAAGATGCGATGGAACACTGCACCCAAGAGGTAAAAGATTACTGGACGGCGGCACTTGCCGAAAGGGGGGATAGAGGTATGAGTATATACAGATACGGGATGAGAAGCAGGGGATTTTCACCGATGTGCCAGCCGATGGACGGATTCGTGAAAAGGGAGGATGACCCGACAGGGAACTACCACGACATCCTGTCCTACAGCAGGAAGCTGACCAAAACCGAAACGGATGGGTACGAACTGGACTACCTCGGTGAATCATCGGGGGATTGGAGGACAGCCTGATGGGGAAAAGGCAGGAGAAGATGGACGCAATGTCCAGGTTTGAGAAGTGCAGACACCGCTCATACGATGGCTTCAGGGCTGGAGCCACGCCGATCTGCCACTACGGGGCAAAGACACTCGGAGATATCGACCGGGTAAAACGGCAGATCGACCCGCAGGAATGCGAGAACTGCCCGAATTACAAAAGCAGATGGCTGGAATTTCCGCAGACATTCACTGACATAAAAACAGAACAACCCAGCTACTGGAACGCCATGTTTATGCCAGTCAGGATTAGGCTGTGCGAGGACAGCAAAACCTACTTCGGTGTTTACCTTGGGGAATTTCCAAGATACATAACCGCCAGAATGAATGAGGACAAGGAACTGGAGATAGGAACTGCAGGAAACCCCTGCATTTTCGTACCAGAGAAGAAAAGCGTTTACTTTGGTGACGAAAGCTGGTGGCAGCCGATAAAGCCCGGAGAGGATATCAGGGATATCACCAATGAAACCATACGAAGTCAGTGGTACGTGGAACTGCTGGAGAAGATGGCAGCGGAGGAAGCGGAAGAATAATTTTTTTGCAGGATTTAGACAACAACAAATAGCCAAATATCCAGTAATCTGATAAAAAGCAGGAGGTGAGCCAGATGAAAAAGTGGCATCAGACAAGAAAAAGGAGGATGCAGCCTTTTGGCAAGAATTTGGAGTGGATAGAGCGACACCAGTACGGCGATGAATTCCACACAGGGATGGCACTCCCGTCCTCCGGGAAGCACAGAGGACAGCGCAGGAAGAGGTATCTCAAGCCGTTCAAGACGGCTGAAAGGATGCGGACAAAGAACGCAATCCGCACAGGAGCATACGAGTGAGAAAGGAGGTGACATCAATGGCATATTACAATGTTTGCCCGAATTGTGGCAGCAACCTGGACCCTGGCGAAAAGTGCGATTGCCAGAAAGAGAAGAGCCAGCCGGAGGAAAAGGAAGAAGCCGCAGCGGCAATAGCAATCGGCTGGAAGCCGCTGGATTCAGGACGCAAAAGCAAAGAACTGCAGACAGCATAAGCATCCATCTGCAGACACAACCGAAAGAGGACAAAGCCCCGCCAGACGGCAGGGCTTTTGTGTTCCCTATTCCCAGCAGGGCTAGGCTCAATCTTCCAGGAAAGCCCATTCGATATCCACCCGGTCACCGTCCAAGGTGATTTTTTTAATGAGTGCGGAGATAATCTCCCGCCGCTCTTCCAGACCAGCAGATTCCCAGACAGTAGCGAAGTCAGCCAGCAACCCGGAGAAAGCGTCCTCGTCATAATCCCGTTTCGGTTTTGGAGGAACGATAGCTGCCAGATGTTCCTCCAGTGCAAGTTTATCCCTGTGGAGTTTGTCGATGCGAGATGAAACCACATCCACAGGCATACGTTCGTCCTGGTACAAATCCATGAGCCGCCCGATCTGTTTATCCAAATCAGCAACTTTGGAGCGGATTACGTCTGCGTCAGAGGGACCGGTTTCAGCCGCCGCCTTTTTCTTACGCTTCAGGAGAGCCTGATAGTACCCTGGATCAAAAAGCAACCGGGAAACTTCACGCTCCACATAGGTGTCCAACTCATCCAGCCGCCAGTTTTTGTTGTCGCAGTGTTCCGCTTTGATCATCCTTTTCACCGTCCTCGCACGAGAGTAGCAGACATAATATTTATACCCGCCATAGTTATGCTTGACGGCATACCGCGCACCACAGCGGGCGCACCAGAGCAGACCGACAAGCAGATATTTAGATACATAGGCAGAATCCCCGAAGATTTCCTGCCGTTTTTTCCGCACTTCTGCGACCTTTTCAAAAGACTCCCGGTCGATGATAGCCTGGTGTGCGTTTTCCACAACCACATCACCAAAGCGGATCGTGCCAAGATAGACATCCGAGGTAAGGATACGCAGGACAGAAATCCTCCCGGACGTTTCAGACCAGGAGCCGTAACGATTGGTATAGCCTTCCTCCCGCAGACGTTCTGCGATTTTTTCTGGAGAAGAACCATCCAGATACCATTCGTAGATTTTTCGCACCTGTGCGGCTTCGTATTCGTTCACCGCAAGATGACCATCCGCCCCGTAGTCGTAACCGATAGGGTAATAAGAGCCGCCGTGGAACAGCCCCTCTTTTGCCCGCTCCACCCGCCCCATGAAAGTGCGTTCCTTGATCTGTTCCCGCTCTAGCTGGGCAAAGACCGACAGGATGCCAATCATTGCACGACCGAAAGGCGTAGAGGTGTCGAACGATTCAGCCATAGAGATAAAATCCACTCCGGCTGGCAGGAACACATCCTCGATGAGGTAAAGGGTATCGCGCTGGGAGCGGGAGAGTCGATCCAACTTCATGACCAAGACCAGGTCAAAGGACCCGGTCTCGGCGATCAGCTTCTGGATTCCGGGACGGTCAAGGTTTGAGCCGGAATAGCCGCCGTCAATGTAGAAATCAGCAACCAGCCAGTCGTGGGCTTTGCAGAACGCCAGCAGCCGCTCTTTTTGCGCCCCGATGGAATACCCTTCCTGCGCCTGTTCGAGAGTAGACACCCTGATGTACAGTGCCGCCCGCTTCATTGATAATCACCAACTGCAAAAGCGTCAAACGCTTCCTGCAGATTCGAGAACACTTCATCGCAATATCCGTCATCCCCATAGACAGTTTCACCAACAGCCACATAATGCGGCGTGGCTTCCGTCATTTTCCCATTTTCAATCACAGGAGAAAGCACCAGCAAGGCACGTTCCACTGCCCCAGAGGATTTGAAAGTCACATCTGCAAGGGCAATCACGGCCCCCTCCGAATCGAAATCAGCAACCGTCCACAGCTGTGGAGCCAAGGAAACGGAATAATCCGTGATGAACCGATCTAAAAGCATCTTCGAAGCCACGACCACATCCGTTTTATAGGTTTCTGCCAAAGACGGAGCGGTGGTTTCAGGAACGGACGGCGGTTCAGTTTCAACAGGGGAGGATTCTTCTGGAGCATCTGAGTGTTCTTGAGCCGAATTTGCAGACGATTCCACAGGAACATTTGTGGATTTATCCACGCCACTGTCCACATTTTCCACAGTGGAATCTGAGGATTCAGCGGATGCTTCCTGTTCAGGAACAGACGGCGGCTCAGTTTCTGTGGGATTTTCCGGCTCAGGAACGGACGGCGGCTCGGCTTCAGCAACCGTATCCTGCGGTTTTTCAGCAGGAACATAAATGTCGGAAACCCAGACGCACAGCCCCAGAAAAGCCACGGCAGACACCACGGCAAGGATTACAAAAGGCTTTCGTGGCTGACGCTTGACAGAGCGCACCACCAGCAAGACTACGGCGGCAACAAACGCCACGGCAGCAACAAGAGAAAGGAAACTCAGGATTCCAATCATGGCAGATCACCTCCAGACGATATGGATGCGGCAGTGACCGAAATAAGGACTTCATCGTCAGTATCGGACGGCACAAGGACAACGGTCACGCAACCGCCAGAATAAGCCCCAGAGAGCCGCAGGGAGGACAGATCCCCGGACACATCACACAACCCGTTAGAGCGCATAGATTCCAGTACCACAGGGAACCATGCGCCGCAGGACCCAGAAACGCGGATGGAGCGGACAACAGAACCACAAAAAGACATAAGCATACCTCCTATTCAGATTTTTGAGCGGAGCCGGCAAAACCGTCCGCAATTTCAAAAGCGCATTTCAGAAGCTGGATGCGCTGCCGGACATCTAAGGATTCATACACCCTGACCAACTCCGAGCATTCTTCAGACAAGACGCGCTCCCCGCCGTTCCGCACGATAATCGTGCCAGTGTGCGGCCCCAGATTGCCAGACACAGAGCCATTGTTGACGTAGGACGAGTGCGGATGTTCCTCGCCGGAAAGCAGCCATTCCACAGAAACGCCGAAAAATTCGGCAATTTTGCAGATCACGTTTGCAGGGGGGTCCGTTCCCCTGGTCTGCCAGGAACTGACATTTCTCGGATTTATCCCGACAGAACTGGCAAACTGCTTCTGTGAAACGCGCCGCTCAGAAAGGAGAGCAAACATCCGTTCGTTGATTGTCATAAAATCACCTCCAAAATACAAAATTTCACCGAGAAAATAAGTGCAATTTCTCTTGACTAAGTAAAAATGCAGTGCTATACTACCAATAACCCCGAAAAGCAGCAAGCAAAAAAAGGGGCAAAATAAAGTGTAGCACAATAGCATTATAGCACATTGGCTCCGCAAAACAAGAGCGAAAAGAGAAAGGAGATGACAAAAATGGCAGTGCGGCAGAGAGCAAAGGGCGGCGATGGTTACCACAGCTTCTCTTCCAGGATGCCGAAGCAGGTCTACGATGACCTGAACGAATGGGCATGGGAGAACAGGATCTCACTGGCGGCGGCTTGCGGCATGCTTCTGGGAAAAGCAGTAGCGGCAGAGCGCGGAGGTGAGTACAAGCCTGGAAAACTGGAGGAATTTCTGGATGACCAGCAGAGCGCAGCCCTCACTCGGTAACCGATAAGAATATTTTATACCGAAAGCGAGGTGGAAACCATGAGGGATGAGTGCGAGAACTTGTACAAATTATGCAGGACAACCGCAGGATTGACGCAGGAACAAGCAGCGGAACTTCTCGCAATCGCTCCACGGACGCTCTCCGACTACGAGAACGGACACGCACGGGTACCGGATGACATAGTGGACGCCATGAGCAACCACTACAAAGCACCCCTGCTGGCATGGCACCACTTGAAACAGACAAGCATTCTGGGGAAATACCTCCCGGAAGTGGTGATGCCGCAGACCAACGGTGATCTGATGGCGCAGCTTTCCATAGCGGAATGGCGGCTCCAGCAAGTGGTCGAGGACATCAAGAGAATCATGGAGAACGGCAGAGTGGACGAATTGGAGAAGCCGAATTTCAGACAGGCGATGGAGTACGTCCGACAGATAAACAGCAAGCTGCTGTCGGTCATCGTCTACGCGGAGGGGATGGAATGACAATACCATACAACGCCGCAGGACAACAGGCATTCGATGTTTTTTACAAGGTAGCCGCAAGGCTTTATTCAGCGGCACAGGAAGCGGTAGATGCATACATAGCAGAGAACTGCCCGGATAGCCGGACAACGGGGGAACGCCACGCAGACGGCAGATACCAGCGGACGGTACGGACGGCAGACGGTCAGAACCGCACGATAAGCTACGACTACCGAACCAAAGAAATAGCGTAAAGGAGCGCACTGCAGATGGCTACGGGTACAAAAAAGGAACGGACTGCCCTAAACAATCCGTCCCCAACCGAAAGCGAACAAAGCATTGAACAACGCTCTGACGCATACCCCATTATACCCGAAAAAGGGGCAGGAAGTCAATGGGGATTTTCAATGGACGGAGGGAAAGATGAACAACTGCATTTTTATAGGGCGGCTCACGGCAGAGCCGGAAATCAGGATGACCACGCAGGGCATCATGGTGGCACGGTTCACGCTGGCAGTAGACCGCAGGATGTCAAAGGAGAACAAGGCAACAGATTTCTTTGACATTGAAGCGTGGAGGGGATCGGCAGAATTCGCCGAGAAATACTTCCGCAAAGGAATGAGGGTGGCAGTGCAGGGGGAAATGAGGACACGCACCTACACCGACAAAGAGGGAATCAAGCGCAAGGCATACACGCTGACAGCAGAAAACCTCGAATTTGCAGACGGCAGGAAAGGAGCCGGAGCAGACAGCCAGATACCAGACACTGATGGCGGCTTCGCCAATTACGGCGGCGAATCGCCATTCATGTAAACCCAGCCGAAAGGAGAATGAGCAATGACAGCACAAGACACAATCGTCCAGCTGAATAAGTACCCGCCGGATAAGTACAACGTTCTGATCCCGGTGACCAGCATGCAGGTGATGAGCAACCTCCAGAAAGTCATCGTCAACGAGGTACAGCTGAACCCCGACCCCAACCGAGGAAATGATGTTTACTATGAGAAACAGAGTGGAAAACTCGCAATCACGGCGGTAGGAGGAACAAAACTCGCCGCAGCCGCCAACATCAGCATCGTCTACAATGAGAACGAACAGCCAGAAGTATGCAGACGGTGCGTGGAGATGGCGAAAGCCACAGGGAAAGCGCAGTCCTGCGGGAACTGCGACCACGCCTACGATGTGAAGCACACGGTCACGGTCAGGGTACCGGAGCCGAGCGGAGGATTCCGGCTGATCACGAAGAGCAAGGAGATTGACTGCGCTCTTGAAAAGGGGAGCATGACAGAAGCACAATTCAAGAGATTCCTGCCGCACCGGGCAAGCATCGCGGAAACCAAGGCATACATGAGATGCCTACGGGCTGCACTGGGGCTGGCGCAGGGGTACACCAAGGAAGAAATCAGCAAACCATTTGTGATCGCCCACATCGTACCGAACCTTGACGCACCAGACATCCGGCAGGCACTGATCAACAACTCGCTCAAAGACATGGGGCTTCTCTTCGAGATCCCGGCGAAGCAGGAAGCCACCGAACCAGCAACGCCGCTGGCTCTGCCGGGGGCTGGCGCAGAAGCCTACAGTGAATCAGAATACCCGGATACGGAGGACGGGTACCAAGAGGGAGAATACCCAGACGGATCAGACACGCCGCCCTGGGAGGATACCCCGCCTTGGGAAGAGCCGCAGGGAATCAGATGCACTGACTGCGGGAAAGAGATAACCGAAGCGAAAGGCACGAACGGCAAGACCTGGACCCCAGAAGCGATAAGGGAATATTCTGAGAAACGCTTCAAACGGTGTCTCTGCCCGGACTGCCAGAGAAAGCAGACAACGAACAACAGGAGGTAGAACGCATGAGCATAAAGATTTTACACTGCGCGGACACCCACCTGGGGGACCTGAGCGGACCCGTAAAGGATGGGAAGAACGCAAGAAGAGAGGACACGCTCCGATGCATGAGGGCGATAGCGGAATCAGCGGCAGAGGAAAAGCCGGACATGGCAATCATCGCCGGGGACCTTTTCAACAGGTCGAGGGTATGGGCTGACACCGCACTGGAGGACATAGACGATGCAATCAACGGATTCCTTATCCCAATCTGCAGGGCAAGCAGTGAGGTGGTGCTACTTTTCGGTACCCAGAACCACGACAACCCGAAAGCCTTCAGCGTGATACAGAACACCACACGGGGGATAAAGAACCTCCACATTTACACGGGGCCGGCAGTGGAAACACTCGCAACGGCGGCAGGAGCGGTTCAGATACTCGCCATGCCGGGATTTGACAAAGGGCGGCTCCGGGCATTCATGCCGGACATGGACGCAGAAACGGAGAACCAGAACGCCACAACGCTGGTGAACGAGATCATCATGGGGAACGCCGCACAGCTTGACCCGGTGATACCGAGCATCCTGGTAGCCCATTACACGGTAGCCGGGGCAGAGGGGGAAAGCGGTCAGACATTCCTCGCAGGGCAGGATGTGGTGATCTTGCCGCAGACCATAGACGCGGCGGGGGTTACGCTCGGATGCTTCGGACACATCCACAAGCCACAGCGGCTGGGGAGCAATACCCCGGCATTCTACAGCGGCAGCCCGAACGAACTGACCTTCAATGACGAGGGGATGGAACACGGATTCTACTACCACACAATAGAGGGAGGGACGGTGACGGAAAGCCGCTTTGTGCAGACACCAGCAAGGCGGCACCACACCATGAAACTGGTGCAGGAAGAAGTTGCAGAATTCATAGCCAGCGGATCACTGGACGGCATAGATGAACTGGCAAGGGACGCCATCGTGAGGGTTTACTACGATGCCACGCCGGAACAGGAAAAGCAGATCAACCGGGCGGCACTGCAGAACTGGATAATGGACAAGAAAAACTGCGGGGCCTTCCATGTCGCAGACTTCATACGGGAGGAAACAGAGGACGAACTGACGCTGGATACGGTATCTGCAGAGGACACGCCAGCCGCCGCCCTGCACAGATACCTCGCCAACCTGAAGGACAGTGGCGCAGATTTTACCGACAGCGATATGGAGCGGCTGGAAGAACTCGCCATACCAATCATCCGACAGGCTGATGACGGCAGGGAAGCAGACCAGCACACCGGGGCATTCATCCCGAAACGGATAGAGGTAATGAACTACCGCAGCTACACTAGCGCAGCATTCGGATTCGAGGAAATCAGGATGGCGATGGTCAACGGTCCCAACGGGGTAGGGAAGAGCAGCCTGTTCATGGATGCCATAGCTGACTGCCTCTACGAACAGAGCCGGGACGGAACGACCGGTGGATGGCTTCGGGCAGGGGAGAAGAAAGGCGCGATCACCTTTGAATTTGAGATGGGTGGCTACGACTACAGGGTAGCCAGGACACGGACGGCTGCCGGGAAAGGGACGCTGGCACTTGCAAGGAAGAACCGGGATACGGGAGAATGGGAAAACGATGGCGATACCACGATAAGGCTGACGCAGGAGAAGATCACCAAGACCATCGGGATGGACTGCCAGACCTTCTGCTCCATAGCCCTGATCCGGCAGGATGCATACGGGCTTTTCCTGGACACCGACAGCGACCGCAGGATGGAAGTCCTCTCGACACTGCTGAACCTTGGGGTTTACGGCAGGGCAGAGGAAATCACCAAGGGAAAAGCAACGGAACAGCGGCGCACCATCGCACAGCTTAATGACAGGATGGAAGTCCTCGATGAACAGATGAGGACAAGGGAAGCCATAGAAAACGAGATGAAGTCCTGCCAGGAACAGATGGACACCAAGACGGCGCAGAGGACAGCCGTGGAGGGGCAGATTAAAGCCGCAGAACGCGAGGAAACGCTCCGGCAGGAATTAATACGGCAAGCGGATGAAAAGGCGCAGGAAGCGGCAAATAAGAGCGCACAGGCGGCAGAGAAAGACGCGGAACTCCAGAAGCAGAAAACCGATCAGGAGAATGCCAGCGCACTCGCGGCGATGGCACCGGCAGCGGCAAAGGCGGCAGAAACCATAGCACAGGCACGGGCAGACCTTGAACCGCTGGCACAGGATGAAGCAAAACTGGCAAGCCTGACGGACAGACGCAGCACACTCACGGCGGCAGTCCAGAAAGCAGAAACAGATCTGGCAAGTATCCGCGCCCGGATGAACATAGAAACCACCACGCTGGAGAACCGGGAACAAATCGAAGCGGCGGTAGCAGAGATTGAAGCGGTACGCGCCGGGAGGGAAGCCCTTGCACCGAAGCTGGAGGAATACGAGAGGGCAGAGAAGCGCATCGCAGACCTGAAGAAAGAACAGGCTGATCTCTTAGCCGAGAGCCGGATCAGGATCGGGAAACTGAAAAACCAGATTGAAACTGCAGAGAAAAAAACTGCCCTGTTGGCTTCCAGCGGATGCCCAATAGCGGACGAAGCATCCTGCGGATTCCTTAAGGACGCACAGGCAGCGAAAGCAGAACTGCAGACGCTGAAGCCACAGCTGGAAGAGATGAAAGCGGCAGACAAGAAAGCCTACGAGGAAATCACGGCAAGGCTTGAAGCAGCAAAAACAGCACTGGACAGCCTGGGAGACCCGAAAGCGGAAAGTACCACACTGGCGGCGAGGGAGCGCAAGGCGGCGATACTGGCGGCACACGCCGGGAAGTTGGAAGCGGCGGCGGCAACCTTGGAACAGCTGAAGCAGCAGGAAGCAGAAAAGCAGGAAGCTATAAAAGAAACCGAGCGGGAGCGCGACCAGGTGTGCGAGGATATCGTACCGCTGGAAAAGAGTGCGGAAAAGGCAAAGGAACTCCGGGAGAAGATAAAAGCGGCAGAGCCTACGGCAAAATTACAGCCCCAGTGCGCCGCCGCAGAAGCCACGGTAAAGGCTTTAGAGGTCACCATCGACCTTTTGACCAAGGACGCGGAAAAAAAGCGGCAGGAAGCCGCTGTGGCACAGCAGGAAGCCACAGAAATGAGGGCAAGGGTGCCGGAATCTACGATAGACCTCGAAGCACTCAGGAAACTCCGCGACACGATGGATAGGGAAGCGCAGGAAGCCGCAAAGCAGATCGGATCGCTCCAGGGAAAGCTGGAAGCCATAGAGGATGCAAAGGTGCAGTGGGAAGCCTACCGGGACGAAAAAGGCAAGGCGGCGAGGTGGCTTCACGATTACGAAACGCTCGCCGGGGCATTCGGGCTGGATGGTATCCAGTACACCATCATCCGCAACACGGTCCCAGAGATCCAGGCAAGGGCGAACGCGATTCTCTCGGCGATGACTGGTGGCAGGATGGCGGTAGACTTCAAGACCGAAAGGGAACAGAAAAACAAGAAGATCGTCAATAGCCTGGATGTCTGGATCAACAGCCTTTCAGGCGGGAGCAGACCATACAGCAGCCACAGCGGCGGCGAAAAGGTCAAGATTGCACTGGCGGTAACGCTTGGGCTGGCAGACGTGAAAGCACACCGGGCAGGGGTACAGCTTGGGATGCTCTGGATAGACGAGCCGCCATTCTTGGATGGGGACGGCACGGACGCATATGCGGATGCGCTGGTAAGCATGGCGAACCGCAACCCGGAAATGAGGATTCTGGCAATCAGCCACGATCCACAGCTTAAAGCCCGGTTTGCACAGAACATCACCGTAAAAGCGGGGGAGAACGGCAGCGAGGTGGCGATGGAACAATGAGGACGGAGGTGAACGCTGATGGCATGGATTGAGAGCCACCAAGAACTGCGAAACCACCCAAAAACAAAGCGGCTGGCAAGGGAACTGCGGATATCGCCAGCCGCAGCCACCGGGCATTTACATTTCCTTTGGTGGTGGGCAATTGACTATGCGCCAGATGGTGACCTGACCGAGTTTGACGATTGGGAGATCGCGGATGCCGCAGGATACGAGTGCGATGAACCGGCACAATTTAAGGACGCGCTTATTTTTTCCGGCTTTTTAGACAACACGGAACAGGGAACCTTAATAATACACGATTGGAACGACTACGCAGGAAAAAGCCTGAAGCAGAGGGAACAGGCACGGAAAAGGACGCAGCGATACCGGGAGAAACAGGCGGCAAACATCACGGAACGCACACGCAACGCGGAGGAAACGCCTACAGAACCCACACAAAACGGGAGTAAAACGGACACGCAACGCAACAGTGACGGTGATGTAACGCATACGCAACGCATACAGAACGCACATGAAACGGACACGCAGCGCAACGGTGACGCGTCTACAGGACATGACATGACAGTACAAGACATAACAGGACATGACAGTACAGTACAGGACACTACAGATCCAATCCCCCCTACCCCCAGCGGGGGAGCGGGGCCACCGGGCAAGCCGCCTGACATCCAGCAGGAACGCTTTGCAGAATTCTGGAAAGTTTACCCGAAAAAGCGGAGCAAGGGAAGCGCAGAAAAGGCGTGGAAGAAAATAAAGCCGGACAAGGAGCTGCACGAAAGGATTCTGTCGGCTGTCCGGGACAACATCGCCAGGAACCACAGCTGGCAGAAAGATAACGGGCAATTCATACCATACCCGGCATCATGGCTGAATGCCAAGGGATGGGAGGACAGCCTGGAGGACGCACAGATGGGAGGTGGACAGTATGCCGGGAGAGATGCGAGGGCAAACCCAGGGGCAGACAATTACTCTGGATTCCAGCGAAGCACGGGATTTAGAAGAGCGGATACAGAGCCAGACGCTGACACCTAAAGAAGCACGGCTTTACTTCCAGAGCGGCTACTACGGAACGAATCTGCCTGGGCTTGGGATCAGCAACTGCTACGCCACCACAAGCCAGATCGGACAGCTGGCGCACAAGAACCGCAGGGCGGTCAAGGGGCTGAACCCCTGGGCGGCAGAGGACAGGATGGATTTCTACAGCCAGGGAGAAAAGGCAGAGCCGCTGGAAATACCAGAACCGACAGTGTGCGAGTTTTGCGGAAAGCAACTGGAATACATAGGCTTGATGGAACACAGCCGGGGGCTTTACGAGTGGGAGGTCAGACGGTGGTCAGCGGTGCCGGTGCGCTGCGGATGCGAAAAGGCAGCGGCGAAGTGGTCTGCAGAGGACGCAGAACAGGAACGGCTCAAGCACGAAGAGGAACAACGCAGGGCAGAGGAACAACGGAAAAAGCGGGTGGAGGAACAGATGGCGAACAGTGGCATGAAAGCCCGGTTCTTATCCCGGACATTCGCAAACTTCCAGACTAACACCCCGGAGAGGAAAAGGGCGCACAGGACAGCCAAAGAGTATGCCGACAATTTCACGGCGCACAGCGCAAACGGTGACGGGCTGTACATCGAGGGAACATTCGGAACGGGAAAGACGCACCTTGCGGCGGCGATTGCCATCCAGCTGATGGAGCAGGGGCACCAGGTGATATTCAAGACAGCTGATGACCTACTGCGGGATATCAAGGCAACCTTTGACGAAAGCGGCAGGAAAGAACAGGAAGCACTGGACAGGCTGAAAAAATGCGAATTGCTGGTGATAGACGATATCGGCAAAGAACAGGCAACGGACTGGTCAACGGCGCAGCTTTACGCCATCATCAACGACCGATACGAGTGCCAAAAGCCGCTGATCATCACAACGAATTTCAACGAAACAGACCTGATAGCCGTGGAAAGCCCGAAAGGGATAGGCTCGCACAGGATCATGGCGATTTTGAGCCGGCTCCACGAAACGTGCCGCCTGATGACCATGACATGGCAGGATTGGAGGGGAGCAGGATGACAGGATACGGAAACAGAGGGATGACCTTTGAGGGGCTGATTGAGTACGCCAACAGACGGTACCGGCTGGACGGAACAGCGATGGTCGAGAAACAACATACGCTGTGCAAGCCGCTCCGAAACGGAACGGGGCATATCGTCAGCGCAAAGTACGAGGAAAAGGCAACCGTGGATTTTATGGGGCGGCTCGGCGGCAGACCGATAGCCTTTGAAGCAAAGCACTGCGGCAATGACAAGATAGACCTGAAGAGGGTGGAGGAACACCAGTGTAGCTTCCTCCGGGACTGGACGAAGAACCCGGAAGTGATTGGATTTGTGATTGTCAGTTTTGAACTGCGGGATTTTTACCTGATCCCCTGGGATTACTGGCAAGCCGCCATAGACGCAAGGGCGGTGAAAAAAGGTTCCAAGGTACAATTTGAGCCGATGGGAACGGCATGGGAAACCACGGGAAAGGCAAGCATCCGAAAGTACGAACTGCCGCAGGAATGGGAGATACAGATCGGAGGCCCCGCAGGGTTGGATTACATCAAGGCGGTCAAAAGGATTTGGAGAACAGAAGCTGGAGCGGAGGTAGAAGCATGAAAAAGTTGGACAGGGAAATGGACGCAAGCGAGTTTTTGAAAGAAATCCGCAAAAAACACCCGGAACTGGCACCATGCCTGAATTGTCCGCACCCAAATGGGGAGTGCGTAAAGTTTGCCAGACAGGGAAAGTGCAAGGCGTATTAGCGCAGGAGCGCAGGACAACCGAAAGCAGGAGGTATTGAACAATGGCAGAGATGCAGGAGAAAAAGGACAGGCAATTACAGAGGATGGCAAGAAAGCAGATGAAGCTGATGCAGGAGATGAAAACGCAAAGGGAGCGGGAATACCAGCTGATGCTCTGGTGCGGATTCTTGACCGGGCTCCGATTGACGAATGCCATAACCAAGGAAGAATACGACCGCTACTACCGGGATCTGCAGGAGATGGCAGAGAAGATGGATGCGGCATGACAGCAAGGAGGAATCGGCATGGGGATAACATTGGGATCACTCTTTGACGGCGCGGGAGGATTTCCATACGCAGGAACACTGGCAGGAATCACGCCGATCTGGGCAAGCGAAATAGAACCGTTCCCGATTAGGGTGACAACAAAGAGATTCCCGGAGATGAAGCACCTCGGAAACATAGCAGAGGTGAGCGGGGCAGAGATTGAACCCGTGGACATCATCACATTCGGAAGCCCATGTCAGGATTTGTCGGTAGCAGGAAACCGCGCAGGATTAGCCGGGGAGAGATCAGGGCTGTTCCGGGAAGCGGTACGGATAATCCGGGAAATGAGGGAAAAGACCAATGGAAACAAACCAAAATACATCGTCTGGGAAAATGTTCCCGGAGCCTTCAGCAGCAACGGCGGCGATGATTTCAGGACAGTCCTCGAAGAGATCGCCAGAATCAAAGATGGGGGGGTTATTATTCCTCAACCTGACAAGGGCAAGTGGAGCGGATCAGGGGAAATCCTGGGAAACGGATACAGCATCGCATGGCGGACCTATGACGCGCAGTATTGGGGAGTACCCCAGAGAAGAAAGAGAATCTACCTTGTCGCAGATCTTAATAGCCAATGCGCCGGAAAGGTACAATTTGAGTCCGACCGCCTGTGCCGGGATTCTCCGCAGGGCAAGGGAGAGGGGCAAGCAGCTCCCGGAACTGCTGGAGGAAACACTGAAACACCAGGCGGGGGAAGCGTAGCCTTTCACCTGACACAAGACCCGATAGCCAGCGAGGAAAGAACCCCATGCATAAGCACAGGAAACCCACGAAACGGTCAGGCAACCATAGGAGTGGCAGTACCGAAAGCAACAGTCTACGGATTATCCAGCAAGGCAAGCAACGCATGGAAAAGTAACAACCCGCACAGCGGATGCTACGAAGCGGAAACCACCAGGACGCTGGATACCAGAGGGGGAGATCCAACGTGCGCCCAAGGCGGCAACATTATAGTCCAGGCGCGAGTGTTTGAGAATCACGGGCAAGATACGAGGTTCAGGGATACAGGGGAAGTTTGCCAGACAGTCACACAGAAATATGGAACGGGCGGCGGCAACACACCGCTGGTGGTACAGCCAGCATACACCATAGGGCGGGATTACCTGACTACATGGGAAGAAAAGGCGCAGACGCTGACCCGGTCGGACGTGCCGGGGATGGTGGCGCAGCCAGCATATGGAGTGACCAGCAAGGGAAACGGTGACTGCTTCCTGACATTGGAGCGGCACACATCGCTCACGGCAGGAGGTGGACAGGCAGGGCAAGGATATCCATGTGTAGCACAGCCGTACACCATAGGCAACGGACAGGTTCACGACCTGACGCTTGACGAAAAAGCCCGAACGATGAACTGTATGCATGACGCACAGGCGGCGATTATTCCACAGACAGCAGACGAATACCCATACATCGTGCGGCGGCTCATGCCGATAGAATGCTGCCGATTGCAGGGCTACCCAGACTGGTGGTGCGATGGACTGCAGACAGCGGAGCCGACAGAGGAAGAACTGGACTGGTGGATAGGAGTGTTTGAAACCCACCGCAAGGCAACCAAGCCGGACACGAAGCCGAGGACGCGCAACCAGGTACGAAAATGGCTTCAAGACCCGCAGACCGACAGTGCAGAATATAGGATGTGGGGCAATTCGCTGGCGATACCGAACGCCTACCAGGTGCTGGCAGGGATAGCGGAGCAGATACAAGCAGAGGAATCAGAAACGCTTTACATTGCAAGCTGGAGCGGCGGCAAGGACAGCACGGCGAGCATCATCCTGGCGCACGAACACGGCGAACCGCTCGACCTGATAATTTTTTCAGAGGTCATGTTTGACAAGGAAACCAGCGGAGAACTCCCAGATCACATAAATTTTATAAAAAACAAAGCCATCCCGCTCTTTGAAAGCTGGGGGTATGAAGTAAAGGTGCTTCACGCAGAACTGACCTACATGGATTTGTTCATGAGGAAGCCGACACGCGGAAAAAGGAAAGGGCTTGGATTGAAAACAGGATTCCCTATGGCAATGAGATGCCAGGTGAACCGTAGCGCAAAAATCAAGCCGATAGAGGACTTCCTGAAAACGCTGGACAAGCAATACGCACAGTACGTGGGGATAGCAACAGATGAGCCAGAAAGACTGGAGCGGGCGAAAGGAAAAGGACAGATATCCCTCCTTGAGAAATATGGCTACACAGAGCAGATGGCATACGACCTATGCGAGAAATACGGTATGCTTTCACCAGTTTACGAATTCACGAATAGGGGGGGCTGCTGGTTCTGCCCGAATGCGAGGAAGCCAGAACTGAAGAATTTGAGGAACAACCACCCAGACCTATGGCAACGCCTCCTGGATTTGGAGGACGAACCAAACCTGATCGGGAAGATATGGAATTCACTGGAGAAAAAGAGCATCCACATGATGGAGGAACGGTTCAGGCAGGAGGATGCACAGATGACGATCTGGGATTACCTGAAGCAGAAAGAGCCTACAGGAATATAGGCGGGGAACTGACGCAGGAGCAATCCACCGAAAGCGAGGAAAAGCAAATGGGAGAATATTTTACACTTACAGCACGGCGATGCAAGCAGTGCGGCAGAATCCTGGTGAGCGAGGAATCGGTCAAGCGGGGATATGGATGCCAGTGTGCCAGGAAAGCACGGCAGGCAGAACTGGCAAGGGAACCCGTACCAGGGCAGATAGGATTATTTGATTTTTTGAAACAGCAAACCGAAAGCGAGGAATGAAAGGATGGTAAAAACAAAGATTGAATGGTGCGACAGCACATGGAATCCTGTTACGGGATGCAGACACGGATGCGCCTACTGCTACGCAAAGCGCATCGCCGAGAGATTCCAGATGCAGGAGGGCGCAGCGAACCTGGAGGAAACCAGGGAAGAGGAACGGTGTTATGAACTAGAGGGCAGGGTGATGGCATCCGGGAAAGACGGAAAGAAGAGGGCGTGTGCATATCCATACGGATTCCAGCCAACACTCCACCGATACAGAATGAAACAACCGCAGAAATGGGTAAACCCGCAGAACATCTTCGTCTGTAGCATGGCTGACCTGTTCGGAGATTGGATTCCAGACAGCTGGATAGAAGAGACGTTCAGGGCGGCACAGGCGGCAGACAGGCACAGATACCTATTCCTGACGAAGAACCCGACAAGGTACTGTCAGCTACATGATGCGGACAAATTACCGAAAAGCCGATTCGTGGGAGAGGAAAGCCGCAGAATCTGGTACGGAACGACAATCACGAAAAACTACCAGCCAGTATGGGATGGGAGCGTGGATTTTAACACATTTGTGAGCATAGAGCCACTGCTTGAAGAGTTAGAGATAGACCCAGAGGGAATGGCATTCGGGGCATTGAACTGGATTATCATCGGTGCGGAAACGGGAATCCGCAAGGACAAGGTAACGCCAAAACCAGAATGGGTAGACAGAATCGTCCGGGCGGCAGACAACAGGAAAATCCCAGTGTTCATGAAAGATAGCATGATTCCGATTATCGGAGAAGAGAATATGCGCCGGGAGTTTCCGTGGGAGGTAGAGATATTAATGCCACCAGCAAAAGAAGCAGCAACATACGCAGACCAGCCAACAATGATACCAGGCGCATAGGAAAGGAGAATAAATGAAAGTCACGATTTACACAGACGGAGCGGCAAAAGGAAACCCGGACGGTCCCGGAGGGTACGGAGCGATTCTGCGCTTCACGGACAGCAAAGGACAGTTACACGAAAAGGAAATATCCGCAGGGTACGACAAGACCACGAACAACAGGATGGAACTGATGGCGGCGATTGCTGCATTGGAAATGCTTCAGAGACCATGCGAGGTAGAACTGTTCACCGACAGCCAGTACATCACGAACAGCTTCAACGAGGGCTGGATAGACAACTGGAGAAGCAACGGATGGAGAAACAGCGCGAACAAGCCCGTGAAGAACCTGGAACTGTGGCATCGGCTGATAGAAGCGGCGAAACAGCACACAGTGACATGGACTTGGATAAAGGGACATAACGGACACCCAGAGAACGAGAGGTGCGATGCGCTCGCCGTGGCGGCGGCAGACAGACCGCAGGAAGAACTCCTGCACGATGACGGCAAGGCGATGAGATAAAACCGAAAGGAGCAAAGAACATGGACAACAGGAACAAAGCAAAGGCAGTCTGCAGGGCTTGCCAGCATATGAAACCAGAGATTGTAAAGTGCAACCGAAACATTTTTTACTGTATGCACCCGGAAGCAAAAACGGAGTGCTTACCACATCGGATTATCTGCAGGAGCCGGGAGAACGAGATACCAACCAAGGCAGCACCACGCTGGTGTCCGCTCAACCAGAAAGGAGCGTAGCCATGTGGAAAATAAATTTCCAGTACAGCGATGGCGGGAAGATTAAGGTCAGCAATAAAGGGAAGATAACGCTGGAACAGGCAGAAAGATATTACAGGCAGTACGGAATCCACTCAGACGGCGGATTCTATCAGGAAAGCCCCTACAAAAGCCACCAGCCGGAACATTTGACAAAGGTTATAAACCGCTTAAGAAAAGAGAATGAACAAGACTGAAAGGAGCAAAGCAGATGAAGGCAACGGGAATCGTCAGGCGGTTCGATGACCTCGGAAGAATCGCTATTCCGAGGGAAATCAGACGGCAGCTTGAAATCAAAGAAGGACAGGGTATGGAGATTTTCACAGACCGGGATGGCGCAATTATTCTAAAAAAATACGTTCCGGCAGAGGAAGAGAGGGATAACGGATGAGCCAGACCCCAAAGAAAAGCAGTATCATCTCCAATTCGACATGGACACCCAGCGAGTGGATATGCCGATACGATGGGCAGCCATGTACCCACGAGATGCAGTGTTTCGGATGCGACCGCATGGATCTGGGAAAATTCCCAAATTCAGAAGCACAGACAGAGTACATCGTCTGGGGAGATGACTACGAGGGAAATGGGGTAGGATTTCCTTTATGTCCGTCCTGCCGTGAGCCAGCATACGGAATGATGGAGTCGGACGAAAATGGGGTAGGTCAATGCCCATTCTGCGGACAGCACTACCAGTACGATGAAGAGGGTAGGAAGAAGGCAGAGCCGGCTCCAGAGGAAACGCACGACTGCCCGAACTGCGGACAGCACACAATGACCGGGCGCAGGGAAAAAAGCAACGGACATTTTCACGGTAGATGCACCAGCTGTGGAACACGAATAATCGGATAGGAGGTAGAGCGATGCAGGACGGAAAGAAAGGCAAGCCGTGGAAGCACACGGCACTGAAATACGCAGGGCTGGCTATAGCAGGGATAATCCTGTTCAGGATCGGAGCGGCGGTAGCATACGCACAGCGTGGGTACAAGGCGATAGGCGGCGAGGTGTTCGCACTCTTCCTGCCATTCTTCTACTGGATCATTTCAGACACAGTAAAGGATATGTTGGATATTTTCACAGATGAGCCGGAACTGGAAGTAGACTACAGGAAAGGAAGCAGGAACAGATGGCACACATCGAAACATGGTACAGATGCCCATGCGGTGCGGCTTATGATTCCCCAGGAGAAGCCAGGGAATGTGCAATCAGTCACGTCCGACAGGAACGCTGGGCAGTTGGCAGGGGAGGAAAAGGAGTCAGGATCTTTGAAAACACAGCCCCTGGCTCTAAGTACAGCGCAGAGTGGGCATTGCGAGAAGCCGACCTGAGTGACAACATCGAGGAACGGAAACGCCAGCTGGAGCAGGAGGTGAGCGCAGATGAATCGACCAGAAACCACGCAAGCATTGTCCGCCTTTTTGGAAAGGCACATAAAAGCCAGGGACACAAGGGTTTATTGGGCGAAAGAGGTGACATTTGATTACGTTACGGCGCATCCGATCAGGGTAGATTACATGAGGTTCAAGCCACGGAACACATACACTACCGAGGGGATAGAAAATGGAGATTTTTACTGCTACGAGGTGAAGTCCTCAGTTGAGGACTTCCACTCCCCCAACGGTCATAATTTCATAGGCGATTTCAATTATTATGTCATGCCGCAGGAAGTCATGGAAAAGGTCAGAGATGAGATACCGCCGCACGTAGGCGTGTACATCCCATCCAGCGACAGATGGCGCAGCCTTGAATCAGCCAAGAAAGCAAAGCGGGTGGAGCGGAAGCGACCGACCGTGGAAATGCTCCTGATGATGTTTCGCTCGGCGGCAAGAGACAGGAGGTAAACGATGGTAAAAAAGCAGGATAAGCGGATAGATTACGGAAAAATAGCAGCACTGCGGAATGCGGGATGGAACAACGGCAAGATTGCGGACGAGATGCACATGACCAAAGGAGCCGTGGCACAGGCAGTCAGCAAATGCAGGAAAGGAGGATTGCTCAATGAAGCGGAAAACGGACGGAAAGTACATGACAACGAGGGCGCAGTATAAGGACGTGAAGAAATTCGACCACAGCCAGCTGGATGCCTTCTGCACCAAAATCTATCAAGAGGGATACAAGGACGGCAGGGAGTCTGTGCCAGGGGCAGACATTACCGAGGTGATGGAGAAGATCAGGACAGTAAAGGGAATCGGGGAAAAGCGACTGGCACAGATAGAAATGGCGGTATCCGAACTGTTCAGCAAGCCGGAAAGTGTGCGGGAGGAATGAAACAGGGAAAGGTGACATTTGAAAATAAGCCAGGTTCAATTTACCAGCAAGGAACGCCGTTGCGAGAAGTACCGGGAGAAATTATGGCGTACATAGCGAGGAAATACCCTCTGGAACCGATAACAGCAGCACTTCTTGAAAAAGCGGAAAGGGAGATAACAGAAGATGACACCTAAAACCAAAACAGGCAGAATAAGCATTCACGCAAGGAGGAAAAGCAGATGAAAGCAATAACCATTTTACAACCCTACGCTTCGCTAATCGTAGCAGGACACAAAAAGTACGAAACACGAAGCTGGGACACTCCATACCGGGGGAAGATTGCCATCCACAGCGGCAAAGGCAAACCTTACGAGCGCGGGGCTGAGTTTTACGCCAGGGCACAGCGCCTACTTGGAAAGGACATGGATGCCCTCCCCAAAGGGCAGATAATCGCCATTGCCACGCTGAAAGAAATCTACCAGGTAGCAGGAAGCGGAACGTGCGGCGAAACTGGCGCAGAAAAATGGATGGAGAGCAAAGCTGCGATCAATCCGGACGGAACGCCAAAGAGGGACGAATCCGGGCGCAGGATTGGATGGAAAGACATCCCACTCCCCAGCGAACAGGAACAGTACTTCGGGAATTTCGGGGTAGGATTCTACGCATGGGAATTGGAGGACATCATACCGCTGGCAACGCCAATCACCTACCGAGGAAACCAAAGGCTCTGGGATATCTCGGATGAGGTCATCGAAGCCGCACTCGGAAACACGAAAGGAGGAAAGCCGTGCTGATTTACGTTTGTTCACCATTGCGGGGAGAACCCCCGTACAGCATAAGGAAGTACAACAGGAATCTGAAGAACGCCGCAGAATACAGCAACACCGTCAGAAAAGAGGGACATACCCCGGTAACGCCGCACCTTTACTTTTCAGCGTTCATCGATGACCACGTCCCGGAGGAAAGGGCAGACGGCATACGGATGGGGCAGGAACTCCTGCGGATCTGCGATGAAGTGTGGGTGTTCGCAGAGAACGGCACCAGCGAGGGGATGAGGACAGAGATAGAACTCGCCAGCTCTATCGGAAAGCCAGTGAGGTACAAATAAAACATAGACAGGCAGCGAGGGGATAACAGCCTCCCTGCCAGGAACGACAGGGAGGTAGAACCAAGATGGAAAAAGGAAATGCAACTGCAGGAGGTGCAGGATGGGGAAGAAAAAGACAGAGCCACTGACCGTGGAGGAAATCATAAAGAGGACGGTGCTGGCAACGCGCCTGTCCTGCGCCAATGAAGCAAAGGACGTATTCAAAGCCACGGAGAAGCGGCTGTACGCTTACCCGGTGCTTCTGGAAAAGATAAAGGACGATGAGGAAATGATCCAGGAGGTGGAGAAGCACGGGGTAAGAGGGAAAAGCAAGAGCATCACCCGGTTTGTCCGTAACGGAACACGGCTCGACCATGAGGATATCAAGGCGGCAGTCATCCTCGACCTTCAGGCAACGATAGCCAGCGACACATACGAGGTAGAGAAGATCAGGAAAGCACTGGAACAGATCGAGGGTGATGAGTACAAGGACATCGTCAGGATGAAATATTTTGAACAGAAAACAGACGAAGAAATAGCCGAAGCATTACACTGTGCGCCACGCACGGTGCGGACCCACAAATCCGCACTGGTGGGGCGTTTGTCGGTGTTTTTATACGGCGCGGGCGCACTCTCGTAAATTGCCAAAATGCGCTGCCAAAAGTCTGCCTTGAAACGTTGCCAAATAAGTGGTAAACTCTTTTCAGGATTAAAAGTGTGCCACAAGAGCCGTTGCAGGACAGACCCCAGCAGCGGCTCTTTTACGTTTGCGCCGGGAAGGAGGAATGCCAGATGGCAAGGAAGAAAAAAACAAACCAGGATTTGACGAAGATCACATACCAGTCAAAAGCAGAAGCACGGACGCAAGCGGGCGGCATTCCAGTGTTCTGCGCTTTTGACAAGCTGATGAACCCGAAAGACCTCGTGGGGAATCCCAGGAATCCGAATCAGCACCCGAAAGAACAGATCGAACTGTTGGCGCACATCATCCAGTCGCAGGGCTGGAGGGCACCAATCACGGTGAGCAACCAGAGCGGGTATGTGGTCAGGGGGCATGGGCGGCTGGCGGCGGCTCTGCATTTCGGAGCAGAAACCGTCCCGGTCGATTACCAGAACTACACGAACGAAGCCGAGGAATGGGCAGACCTGATCGCAGACAACAGGCTCTCGGAACTTTCGGACATCGATAACACCAAGATAGCAGACCTCATTGCAGACATGGACACGGGGGAAGTCCCTGTGATCCTGACGGGCTACAGCGAGGATGAGATAGGGAACATCCTGATGGCAATAGCCGGGGATGGGGATGCGGAAGCGGACGGAGTGGATGACGAAACACCGCCGCCTAACATCCCGATGACGAAGCCAGGGGATCTGTGGCTCCTTGGAGACCACAGGCTGATATGCGGCAGCGCAACCGACAGGGCAACCGTGGAGCGGCTCATGGACGGAGAAAAGGCACACTGCGTGTTTACAGACCCACCATATGGGGTAAGCTACGAAACCGCCAGTGGGAAATTTGAGATGCTGGAGAACGATGACCTTCAGGATGACAGCTTGGTACAGCAGCTGATTCTTCCGGCTTTCCGCAACATGGCAGAATTCACGATAGAGGATGCCGGATTTTACATCTGGCATGCTTCCAGCACCCGGCAGGACTTCTACTACGCATTGACAGCCGCAGGACTGCAGGAACGGCAGACAATCATCTGGGCGAAGAACGGGATTGTCCTGGGGCATAGCCAGTACCAATGGGCGCATGAGCCGTGTTTTTATTGCGGTAAAGGAAACGAAGCACCCCGGTTCTTCGGTGACAGGGCGCAGCACACGGTATGGAGGGTGACGCGGCGCACCAGCGGGAATATGGAAACCACCATAGCTGGAGGAATTACCCTAACGGACGGTGCAGGAAGCAAGATGCACATCACTGACAAGCCGCCGAAAGACAAAAAGAGCCGCTACCTGAGAGTGGAAAAGGACAAGGGAGTGTTCCTGTTCAACGCAGACAAACAGACCACCCTGTGGGAAGTGAATCGGGAAACTGGTACGGAACACCCGACACAGAAGCCTGTGGAACTTGCCACAAGGGCAATCGAGAACAGCACCCAGGAGGGGGAAATCGTGCTTGATCTTTTCGGAGGGAGCGGAACCACCCTCATAGGCGCAGAATTGACCCACAGGCGCGGCTATTTAACCGAACTCGACCCGAAATACGCTGACGTGATAGTAAACCGCTATGCAAGGATTACGGGCAACGTAGGGGGGATATGCATCCGGGATGGGAAAAGCATACCATACGCCCAGCTGAAGCAGGAAAACGACATAGCAAACGGACGTTCGAGCGAAATGAGGTGATGGCTTATGGGAAAGAAGAATAGGGCAGCACCACAGCAACCGCCAAAGCCCTGGGAACGCCAGGAGGGAGAGGGACCACAGGCATTCCGGGCATTTGCAGCATACCGTGACAGTGGCACAGGGGGAGCGAAGCGCAGCTTAACAAAGACAGCACAAAGCCTAACCAAATCGGACGGCTCCCCATATTCAGACGGAACGCTCAAGCAATGGAGCCGGAAATGGAACTGGCAGGAGCGTGTAGCCGCTTGGGATGATGAGATGGACAGGCAGACCAGGGAGGAACTGGCAAAGGGAATAACGGGCATGATGAAGAACCATGTCGGCATAGCCCAAGCGATGCTGACCAAGGCACTCAAAGCCCTGCAGAGAATCCCGGAGGACGAACTGACGGCGCAGGACATAACGAGGATGGTGGACATCGCCAGTAAGCTGGAGCGTCTGAGCCGGGGAGAAGCCACTGAGAGGACAGAGGGGAAACGGACTATCGCGGGAACGGTTCAGGCGAACCTCAAAATGCCAGAGATAGATTTCAGCGGGCTGACAGACAGCGAACTGGAGCAGCTGGATGAATTCATTGACAAGCTGGCTGCTGAATGACCCGGCAGCGGCGAAGCGGCTAAAGGAACAGATATCCCGCGAAAAAGCAGAGCGGACACTGCCGGGATTTATCGAACAGGCGTGGCAGGTAATAGAGCCGGGGATAGAGTACGTGGACAACTGGCACATCCACCTGATTGGGGAGTACATGGAAGCGGTCAACGCAGGGCAGATACAGCGGCTGATCATCAACATACCACCGCGCCACATGAAATCGCTGGAGGTGACCGTCTGCTACCCGGTATGGACATGGATAAAGCACCCGGAGAAGCGGTTCATCAAGGTCAGCTACAGCGACAGCCTGAGCCGCAAGCACAACATTATCGCCAGGGACATCATCACCAGCCCGTGGTACCAGGAGCGGTGGGGCGGGGCTTTCACCCTGAAAAGCGATGTGAACCGACAGGCAGAGTTTAAGAACAACCACCAGGGATTCATGATCTCCACCTCGGTAGGCGGCGCACTGACAGGCGAGGGCGGAGATGTGATCATCATAGACGATCCGCAGAACCCGCTCATGGCGAACAGCGAAACAGAGCGGGAAGCCAGCATAAACTTTTTCAAGAACACGCTCCAGACGCGGCTTAACAACCCAAAGACTGGCGTGTTCATCGTCATCATGCAGCGCCTACACGAGAACGACCTGACCGGGCATATCTTAAGCGAGGAATTAGGCTACGAGCATTTATGCCTCCCGGCGATTGCGGAAGCCCGAACCGTGGTGACCTTCCCCATCAGCGGGAAAGAACTGATCCGGGAGCCAGGGGACGTGTTGAACGAGGGGCGGTTTGACCGGGACATCCTCGATGGGCTGAAGAAGTCGATGGGGAGCGTCCAGTTTGCCGGACAATTCCAGCAGACACCGGCCCCTGCAGAGGGAATCATCTTCAAGCGGGAATGGCTTCACAGCTTCTACGCCACAGCACCACGGACAACGGACATACAAAGCTGGGATATGGCTTTCACGAAGAGCGAGGGCAGCGCAAAGGTCGCAGGGTACGTCCTGGGCAAGCACGGCGCGGACATCTACATCAAAGACTTGGTGAACGACAAGATGGACTTCACGGAAAGTGTGGCGGCAGTCCGCACCTTATCCGGGAAATGGAAATCAGCAAGGGCAAAGGTGGTGGAGAACAAGGCAAACGGCCCCGCCATCGTGAACACCCTGAAGAAAGAAATCCCAGGGATGGTGGAATTCAACCCCAAAGGAAGCAAGGAAGAGCGGGCGATGAGCGTCACGCCTTACTTTGAAGCAGGGAACATCCACTTCCCAGACCCCAAGACACACCCGTGGGTGGAGGACTTGATCCGGGACCTGCTGATATTCCCCAAAGGGACGTACAAAGACACGGTAGACGCACTGGTGCAGGGAATCCTGTACCTGATGGACAAACCGACCAGCAGCATAGGCGGCAGCGACATGAGCAAGGAAAGCTACTGGCACGGCAGATAGAAGAAAGGAGGTGACCAGGGCATGGACAGATTCAGGGAGTACGGCAAGACGGGGCTGTTCCGCTTCAACACTGGCTGGATTTACGAGGAATTCCTGCGGGAACTCCAGGGGCGAAAAGGGATTGAAGTCTACAAGGAGATGTCCGAGAACGATGACGTGATCGGGGCTATCCTGTTTGCCACCGAAATGCTGATGCGCCAGAGCGAATGGAGCATCCAAGAAGCAGGAACGGAACAGGTGGACATGGACGCGGCAGAATTCGTCCGCTCGTGCATGGACGATATGGAGGAAACCTGGAGCGATTTCATATCCGAGGTTTTGAGTTTCCTGACCTACGGCTGGAGCTACCACGAGATTGTCTACAAGCGCAGGATGGGCAACACGAGGAACCCGGAAACCAGGAGCAAGTACACGGACGGGCTGATCGGCTGGAGGAAACTCCCCATCCGCTCCCAGGACACGCTCTGGGAATGGAAATACGATGAGAAAGACAACCTGATCGGGCTGGTGCAGTGTGCGCCACCGATGTACGAACAAGTGTTCATACCCATAGAGAAAGCCCTGCATTTCAAGACGAAGAGCCGCAAGGGCAACCCGGAGGGGCGCAGCATCCTCCGAAACAGTTACAGGAACTGGTACTTCAAGCGGCGCATCCAGGAGATAGAGGGCATCGGCATAGAGCGCGACCTCGCAGGGCTGCCAGTGCTGGAGGCCCCGGAGGGCGTGGACATCTGGAGCGATGAGTACAGAGAGGAACTGGCAAAGGCAGAGAAGATCGTCCGCAGCGTCCGCAGGGATGAGCGGGAGGGCATCGTCCTGGGCAACGGCTGGAAATTCACGCTGACCTCGACAGGCGGCAGACGGCAGTTTGACACGAACCAGATCATAGAGCGGTACGACACCAGGATGGCGATGACCGTCCTCGCCGATTTCGTCCTGCTCGGACACCAGAAGGTCGGCAGTTTCGCTCTTTCCAGCGACAAGACGGAACTGTTCAGCGTGGCGATGGGGGCATTCCTCGACCTGATCTGCGAGGTGTTCAACAACCAGGCGATACCACGGCTGATAGACATCAACGGTGACCACTTCAAAGGGATCACCGACTACCCGCAGCTGGTGCATGGCGATATCGAAACGCAAGACCTCGGACAGCTTGGCGAATTCGTAGCCAAGATGGTAGGCATCGGGGCCATCACCCCGGACGAAGAGATGGAGGATTACCTTAGAATGACGGCGAACCTCCCGGAAAGAGACTTCGACACAGACTACGGCACCACCAGGAAGCCGCCAGAGCCGCCACAGGGCGAGGAAAACACCGAGGGCGGGGAACAGGAGGGCAAAGTCCCTAAACAGCCCCGTACAGCCGCAGGAGAGGGCGAGGACGGCAAAGACGGCGATGGTGAAGAGCCAGACCCGGAGGAATGACGCATGGCAGTAAAGATACGCTTCACAAAAGCACCAGCGAAGCCAAAGCCAAAGAAGCCGAAACAGAGCGGCGGCAAAAAGGCAACGCTGAACAAGCTGAACAGCTTCCTAAAGCAGGAAGAGCCAAAGACGGTGGAAATCCTCGTGAACAACCTCCATGCCCAGGGAAACAGCGTGACCTACAAGGAACTGCGGGAAGCCTACCTGGCAGGGGGCCTTACCGAGAAGCAATTCACCACTTGGCAAAAGAAGTACAGCAAGCTGGTGGAGGATGCGCTGAAGCCGGAATGGGAAAAGGCGGTTGCGCTGGCGGCGCAGGAAGCAAAGGACAAATACCCATACTTCCTGTATGAGCCGGGGGTAGGAGCGGCGGCAGACTGGATAAAGCAGCATGGCGCGGAACTGGTGACCAACCTCGCGGCAGACCAGGTACAAGCCCTGAACGCCATCATCGGACACGTCAGCGGGTACACAGCCATCACCCCGGACGAAGCGGCGCGGATAATGCGACCGTGCATAGGGCTGACAAAGCCCCAGGCATTAGCCAACGCCAGATACCGGGAATCCGTAAAGGAAGCCTACCTGAAAGCGCACCCAAAAGGCAAGCCGGAAACTGCAGAGAAGAAAGCGCAGGAAGCGGCGGCAAGGTACGCCGCAAGGCAGCACCGGTACCGGGCGCAGAGCATAGCCCGGACAGAACTGGCATACGGCTACAATGCAGGGGCATACGGCGCAACCAAGGACGCACAGGCGCAGGGCTACATCGGTGACTGCGCGAAAGTCTGGGTGACAGCCTACGATGAGCGCGTCTGCCCGATATGCTCCCAGATGGACGAAGAGAAGCGCGGCATGGATGAGATGTTCAGCAACGGCAAACTTCTCCCTCCGGGACACCCACAGTGCAGATGCGCCGTAGCCTACGAGGAAATAGAGGGGACGAACATACAGCCCCAGGCGGCGAACGGCACAGCTGGCGCACAGGCACAGTCGCAAAGCACCACAGCCCCTGCAGGACAGGCGGCAGGGAACGCACCAGCACAAGCGGCACAGCCAGAGCCACCGGACCCGAACGCACCAGCCATACCGCCAGACATTGAGATCCCGGACGGGATGACGTACAATGGAAAGATAAACCTCGGCGGCACAGGGGAGATGTACTCGTACACGGACGCAGAGGGGCATGAATGGCTGTTCAAGCCAGCCCAGAGCAAAAGCGGACACCCTGAAATGTTCAGGGCTTACTCGCAGGAAGCCGGGTACAAGGTGCAAGCCATCGTAGACCCGGACACGGCGGTACCAGTAGGCACGGGAACGCTTGATGGAAGATTTGGAGCGTTCCAGCGGCGGCTCGATACGCTCGACAGCGGCGGATTGAAATACTGGCAAAAGGGCAACGTCATGGGCTGGGAAGATTTCGACCTGATGGACACGGACATCTTCGAGCAGATGCAGAGGGAGCACGCCACAGACTGGCTGCTGGGGGACTTCGACAGCCACGGCGGCAATTTCGTGACGGATATGTCCGGGCGCATGATCGGCATAGACAAAGAACAGGCGTTCAAATACCTCAGTGACCCGAAAAGCAGGGCAATGAGTTACACCTACCACCCAAACGCAAAGTACGGCGAAACAGAGCCGATTTACAATACGCTGTTCCGCAAATACGCCAATGGGGACATAGACCTCGACCTGAACGAATCACTGAAGTACATCAAACGGGTAGAAGCCATCCCGGATGAGGAATACCGGGAGATTTTCAGGGAATACGCAGAGAGCCTACACGGCAAGGGGGCAAAAGCGGAGGAACTGCTGGACGCAATCGTGGAGCGCAAGAGCGGTCTGCGGGAAACATACCGAGACTTCTACAGCGCACTGGAAACGGAGCGCACAGGCACAAAGACGGTGTTCCAGTTTTCAGACGAAATCGCCGGAACGGTCACGCCAAAGCCTGTGCCTAAACCGAAAGCACCAGCGAAGCCAAAGACACCGAAAACCACGCCAACACCAGCAACGCCGAAAACGGTTCCGGTCAAAACCGAGGGCGGCTACAGGGTATCAGAGGTGCTGGACGATCTGACCGTCCTGCCGCAGAACCAGAACGGCGTGGCGATCCATTCAGACGGCGGCATGCTGGAGCAGATGAACCTCACCGGGCGCAGGGTGACGATAAGCGGCTCGGACTACTACGAACTATCCGGCAAGCTGACAGAGGAAACCTGGGAAGCGGCAGCGAGGAACGCGCAGAAGAGAGGAATGCAACGACCTATAGAATTCCTCACCAGGAACGCGGACGGCACATACAGCTTCAGCAACGTAGGCACACAGATAGACGGCTACAAGATCATGGACATCAACCAGTCGCAGTTTGAGATTTACTCGGACTACATGGGCAAGACCCAGTACAGCATGGGCGGCTTTTTCAGGATACGAGTACCAGCCACCGGGAACGCAGCGGCAGACCGCAAGGCAATGGAGGAAATCATCGACAAGGCAGGGCTACGGTCGCTCACGGTGGACCCGACAGACGCAGAGGAACTCCTGCTGAAGAAATCCAGGATAGCATGGCAGAGGGACCCAAAGGGGATGGCAAGCGTTGAGAGAGCGACAGCGGCGCAGCGTACCGCAAAGATAGACCAGATCCTGCGGAAAGAGGGAATCACAGACGCACGGGTGCAGGGCATGACGCTCCAAGAAGTGTTTCCCGGTTACAGTACCTACGTGGACGATGCCGCAAGGATGGAGTACAGGAAAGCAGGGCTGACGCACATCTGGGCTGGCGTGGACAATGCAGACAGCGTGGTGGCGATTTGCAAAAGCGATGGATTCACCGCCACAAACTACCGCATCACTTCCGGGATGAAGAAATGTGGGGCAAGCCCAGGCGCGGATATGCAGTCAGGCGGTGCAGACAGCGTGTTCACGCGGATAGGGGTAAAGACGAAAGACAGATACTCCAGCAGCTACCTCGGAAGCAGCTACCGTGTTATCATAGACCCAGACGAACTGAACCGCACAGACTGGTACGCTTACGGCTTCGACAATTACGGGAACGCACGGATGGACGGGAGCCGGGGAGGATTCGATGGGCGCAAAAGCTCTGTGGATTTCGTGAAGTCAATGAGCGCAAGGAACGGATACAGTAGCAGCAACGAGATCATGTTCAGGCACGGGATATCGACCGATAAATTCCTGGGGATCTCCTGCGAGTCGGAAAGTGAGCGGACGCTCCTGATCCAGAAATTCCGGGACGCAGGGATAACGGAATACAACGGCATAGACATAGATGACTTCATCCAAGTGACGAAATCAGTGCAGGAGGACTGTGCAAGGGGAATCCAGGGATTAAGCTACTACGACAAGGATAACCCATTTTAGAAAGGGGACAGACATGTCAAAAGCGATAGTTGACAGGAACAAATTATACGCGCTCCGCTTCCCGTGGGACAAAGAAGCGGCAGAGATCATCATGAACGCGGAAATAGACCGTGGAGATTTCAAGGGGATATGCTACCTTTCACCGCCAGCGCACGGACACATGATCCGGGGGAAGATCGGGAACAAGACGAAGCACGGCTTCACATTCATCGCCGATGAGAACGAACTGCAGGAGTGGGAATTCACGGAGGTGACATACGAGAACCTCACCAGCAAGTACCACAAGCTGGTCTACGGCTGGGACACCCTGAAAGAGCAGATCCACAGCACGGAGGAACTGGAGGAATACTACCACAGCAACTTCCCGGATTACGCGGACTGACCGGGCATCATTTTCGTGGCATCACGAAAAAGCCCCGCTTTTTTGCACAGAATTTAGACAACATAAAATAACCAAATAACCGAAAAACAGAAACGGAGGGAAAGCCGATGGGCGCAAAGACATTCAACCAGCTGACAAAGGCAAGGGAGCAGCCCGGACAGCCGCACAGGCTGACGGTGATGAAATCGGACGATGAGAAGCGGCTGGTGTTCGGATGGGCAAACGTAGCCGTCCGGGTAGACGGGGAGCAGATCATTGACTGGCAGGAGGATGCCATCGACACGGACGAACTGGAAAGGGCGGCATACGAGTATGTCGCACAATTCGGGACAGCCGGGGAGATGCACCAGCGCGGCGGCATCGGGCGGGTGATCGAGAGCATCGTGTTCACCAAGGAAAAGGCAGCCGCGCTGGGGATTCCGCAGGACATTCTCCCGGAGGGCTGGTGGATCGGCTTCCACATCACAGACGATGAGGTCTGGGAGAAGATCAAGAGCGGCGAATACTCGATGTTTTCCATCGAGGGCAAAGCAATAAGGAAGCCAATGGAGAAAGGGGGTGAGGAATGATGGGGGCAACCAAGCTGAAGAATTTATCAGTTACCAGCGTAGACCTGGTAGACCAGGGAGCGAACCCGGACGCACACATCCGGCTGTTCAAGCGCAGGAAAGAAGCGGCAGACGGAACGGATGACCCGGACAGGGGGCTGTTTGAGAAATTCGTCCACTGGATGACTAAAGGCTTCGAGGACGCTCACGCCAGCATGAACGCTGGGGACCAGGACCCGGACGCTGGGGGAGAAAGCGTGGTAGAAAAAGACGCGCAGACTTTCATGGACAATTTCAACCGGGAGATCATGGAGCAGGTCATACGCGAGATGCACAACTGCACATACGCGCTCGCCGACAGTTTCTGCTCCATCCTTTGTGACAGCACACTGGCAGAGGACAAAAAGAAGAGCATGATGCTCCAGAGCATGGACGAATTCAGCGACACCGTGCGCGGGGCTATTGCATCCTGGGCAAAAGGGAACAAAATGCAGACGGCGGCAGAGTCGGAAGCAGGAATCCAGAAGTCCAAGGCACAGGAAACGGAACTGGAAGCCTTACTGGAGAAGAACGGCATCCAGAAGCCGGAGCAGCAGACAACAGAACCACAGGCGAAAGCCAACACAAACCAAAAGGAGGTAACGGACACAATGAAGATCGACAAATCCAAGATGACCCCGGAAGAGCAGGCTACGCTCGCGGAGTTTGAAAAGAAGTACGGGGTAGCCGAAACAGACCCGGACGGCGGCACTGCAGGGCAGGGCGGCGTACCGGGGGCCGGCGGCGTGGAAAAGGGCGCAGGAGAGGGCGATGGCGGCACTCCCGCACCGGGAATAGGCGCAGGGCAGACCACGGAACTCCACCCGGATGTAGCCAAAGCCCTGGCTGACTTCCAGGAACTGGCTAAGAAGCAGAACGCAGAGGTGGAGGAACTGAAGAAGAACTTGGAGATCGAGCGGCTCAACACCGTAGCCAAGAAGTACGAGGTGCTGGGCAAGAAGAGCGATGAACTGGCAGCCAAGCTGTACGACCTGAAGAAAGCGGGCGGCACGGTTTATGACGATTATGTAACCCTGCTGGATGAGAACCTCGCTGCTGTCACTAAGGGCGGGCTGTTCTCTGAGATTGGCAGCAACCGTCAGGGAAGCGCAGGAACGGAACAGACGCTCGGCATCAAGGCGGCAGAACTCGCCAAAAGCGCACAGGGCATGACTTCCCCGGAAGCCATCATGAAAGCATTCGAGGAAAACCCTGAACTGGCGGCGCAGTATGAAGCAGAATACAGAGGGAGGTAAAGAGAGATGGCAAAGGAATATCTGAACGCTTTCATGAACAACAGCGCGACCATCCGGGACGTGCTGGCGGCAGACATCACGGGCGCACCGCACAAGGCAATAGCCTATGACGCGGATGGGAAACTCGCGCTCCCGGCAGCGGACGGCGATGCCGCAATCGGCTTCATCCTTTCGGACGCATATGCCAACGACAGCGGCGTGACAGCCGCAGGGACGGAGGTGGACGTGCTGATCAAGGACATCGGCCTGGGAGAAGCAGACGCGGCAATCGCCAAGGGCGCATTTGTTACCGCGACAGCCAAGGGGACGGTAAAGACCGCAGAAGCCGGGAACTTTATCCTCGGCATTGCGATGACAGCAGCAACGGCAGCGGGGAACCTCGTACAGGTGCAAATCACCAAGAGCGGGTACTCCCCTGCGGCATAAAAAGGATAAGGAGGATAGGACAATATGGGAATGACAACTGAACAACTGACGGCAGAGATCCAGAAAGGGGTATTCAAGCCGCACCTTTATCTGACCAACGTCTGCCTGGCTTATTTCCAGAGCATGGCGGGGTTTGTGGCAAAAAAGGTGTTCCCCATCGTACCGGTCCCGACCAGCTCTGCACATTACTACGAGTTTGACAAGGGCGATCTGGCAAGGGACAACATGGCAAGGAAGCCGGAATTCGGTCACGTTGCGCCGGGGATCTACGGCAAGCGCGACAAGCACTACCACTGCGAGGTAGACCAGGTGATCACAGGCGTGGATCAGATCAGCAGCCTGGACTTCCAGCGCACGAACGCTCCGGCGATCATCGACCCCAGGAGAAGCAAGGTGCGCTGGGTAGCAGAACAGATGAACATCCACCTCGACCGCATCTGGGCAGGAAAATATTTCAACCCGGACAGCTGGACGATGGTCTACACGGGCATAGAAACCGGGACACCCGGTGCGAGCCAGTTTTACTGCTTTGACAGCGCGAACTGCGACCCCGTGACGCTTTTCAGCAGAATCCGCCTGATGATGCTCCTGGCAGGACTCCGCGAGCCGAACAAGCTGGTGCTGGGCGCGTGTGCCTTTGCGGCACTGAAGGTCAACCCCTCCATCCTGGAGCGCATCAAGTACCAGGGCAGCGAAGCGAACCCGGCGAACGTGACCGAGAACGTCCTGGCACAGCTGTTCGGGCTGGATGAGGTCGTGGTGGCGAAAGCCGTCCACAACGCCGCGCCGATTGGAGCGGAGGATGACCTGAGATTCATCTGCGACCCGAACGATGCTCTGCTCGTTTACACCACCAGCGCACCGAGCATCGAGGAGCCGAGCGCAGGGTACACATTCACCTGGGATATGCTGGGCAACGGGCAATATACGGCGGTTCAGCAGTACCTCGGCGAAGAGTCCACCCACACGGAATTCATCGAGGGGCTTCTCTGCACGGACCCGGAGATTACGTCCAAAGACCTTGGAGTGTTCCTGAAGAACGCAGCCAGCAAAGATTTCTCGCTTTAAGGGAAAAGGAGGTAGCCTATGGCATACATAGCCAACAAGCCTATCCGCTTTGACCGCGACTACCACATCGGGGAGATCATCCCGGAAACGGCGATTGACCCGATGATGGCAAGAAAGCTGACTGACATGGGGAAGATCATCTGCGTCACCCTCCCGACCGAGGGCGGCGCAGAAGCCACCCCTGACAGTGCAGGACAGCCAACAGACGGCGCAGAAAGCACGGATGGCACAAATACACAGGAAGCAACAGAAAACGCTCCAGAGGGGCAGAATGAAGCCACAGAGGGCGGCACAGATGCAGAAGCAGAGGGCGCAGAAGCCGACAGCACTGCAGAAGCCACCCCTGACAGCGCAGGACAGCCCACAGACGGCGCAGAAAGCACGGATACCTGGAATGGCACTGCAGAGGGAGCGCAGGAATTCAAGTGCGATGTCTGCGGTCGGGCTTTTGGTTCAGCCAATGCCCTGTCAGCACATTCCAGGGTGCATAAGCAGTAGGAGGGCGGCAGGATGACATACAGCTACGACCCAACAAAGATCCGGGCAAGGGGCAAAGACCAGATGCGCTTTGAACTCGGAGATACCCAGACCGAGGGCGGCGCGGACACTTGCGTACTCGCGGATGAGGAATACGAAGCGATGCTCGCAGACCTCAAAGCCGGGAAAAAGGCGTGGCTGTTCGCTAAGCTGGCGGTTTTGGAAGCGATACTTTTCAAGCTGAACTACCAGGTGGACACCAAGATAGATGTCCTGCAGTACAGCTTCGGGGAAAGGGCAGAACGGTGGAAGAAATTATACGATGACCTGAAGAAACAGGCACTCGCCACGGTTTCCATCCCAACGCTCGCACCGTCCATGACGGAGGCCCCGCCGTATTTCCACAAGGAAATGAAGTCGAACCCAAGAGCCATGCGCGGCGCAGATACGCCTCCCTTCCGGAAGATGACCACATAGGAGGGCGGAGAGATGTTCACAGGAGCGATCAACCTGATGCCGGGGCAGGAACTGCGGATGTTCACCGTCTACCGTGATGGCGAACACAAAACTGCAAGCGGCAGGATAACAATGAACGGTGCAAGGCGGCTGGGGGAAATCAAAGCCGTCCTTGCAGCCGCAAAGCCGGAGGAAAAGGAACGGTGGCAACAGCTGGAACACCCGGTAACGCACAAAATCATCCAGCAGGGAGTGGCAGCGTTCGAGATAAAACCGGGAGACTCAATCGTGCGGGGAGATAAGCGGTACATCGTGCAAACCGCACCATACAACCCAGGCGGCATAAACCACTGGACGATTTATTACTGCGATGAAAGGAGTGACGCATAATGCCGCAGAACAGCCAGAGCAATGCAAAAGCGTGGGGCAATGCATCACAGGTCATCGGCAAGACGATACAGACCACGCTAAAAGCCATCGACAAGGAGGTATCCCAGAGGACGTACCGGGCAAGCAACGAACTGCGGAACGCATCGCTGTACGTCCTGCGTGGGAAGCGGAGCGGCAGGACATACAAAGTGCCGCACACCCAAAAGACCTACCGGGCATCCGCGCCTGGAGAGCCGCCAGCAGTGAGGACGGGGGCTTTCAGGCTTTCATGGGGGACGCACGTCCATGTCGAGAAGCAAGGCGTACATTTCAAAGCAGTAGCCGCCATCGAAAGCAAAGAACGGGCAGGAGGGCATCTCCTGGGGGAGATGCTGGAGAACGGACACGGGCATACCGCACCCAGACCGTACAAGCAGCGCATCATAGACAAAGCCCTGCCGAAGATCAAGGAGATTTACAAAAAGCCCTACAAGGGGAGTTAGGAGGGAAGCATGGCACTGATCAAGAGCGAAACACAGACCGTGTATGACCTTTCACAGATACAGCGCGGTGACTGCATCCGAATCCGCAGGGCTGGCGATACCACAGCCCGGAACGGATTTGTCACGGAAGCGGCGGCAGACAGGCTGGTAGTGCTTTACTGCAACGTCCAGAACAACGCCACCAGCTACCTGGAGGTACTCGCAGCAGATGTCGCGGTAGGCGCATGGGAGATTTACTGGACAACTGACTTCCAGGATGTGAAGCACGAGCCGCCAGACATCGAGGGCGGGGAGACAGGCGAATGAACGCAAGCATCAGGCGGCTCATCCAGCAGCAGGTATCGGGCGATGGGCAGATAGCGGGAATGCTGGCGGCATACAGCGGCGAACCAGCCTTATTTTACCAGAAAGCACCGAGCGACAGCAGACCGGGCTGGGGGAAACCCCGGTATCCCAGGGTGGATTTCAACATCGATATGCGCCAGGACCCGGAGCGCAAAACAGCCGGAACGCTCACGTTCAACATCTGGGTAACGAGCGAATGCACAGCCACCGGGGAACTCGACCCGGACAGGGCGATAGAAGCAAGGCTGATGGAACTGATATCCGGCACCTTTTACACGGATTGGAACAACGGAACATTCTGTGCGGAGTGGGAGCGGTCAGACGAATTCGAGTACCGGGGGAACGCAGACGGGAACACCCACCCGGAAATCTACGGGTTGACGGTGGTGTTTGAACTGATGGCATTCCCGGAGCAGATAACGACAGATCCAGACCCGATCCTCGCGCTGAACAGATGGACAAAACAGCATTTCGGTGGCATGACGGCGATAGCCTATGACGGGATGCCGGACATCTGGAAGCCGACAGACGAACACCCGGCAATCTACTGGAGGTTTGAGGGAACGGCAAGCACCAGCAAACAGAGCTACGCAGTGACCTGGTACACCGGGCAGTTTGCAGGACACATCATCGCACAGGGCGTGAAAGAGCGGAATCGCTGGATCAAGGCGATCACCGAGCGGGCGCAGATAGATGGGGAAGTGCTTCTGATGGACGAAAGCCCCATGTTCATCAACAGGATAGCAATCCGGCACAGCGCAGACCCTCTCCGGGAGGGGCAGCTGGAGATTACCGGGCAGTACGGTGTCCTCGCACAGCCACCGAAAGAGCCAGCGCAGATGAAACTCATACACGTAAACCATAATTTAGCAAAGAAGGAGGAATGACACATGGAAGCAGTAAAGTACGGAGCGGCAGAACTGGCGCAGAAAGCCAGAAAGCTGTTCGGGACCACGCCGGAGGTGGTGACCGTGGCATTACAGACCGCGAAGCTGAAGGAAGCAACGCTGGATGAAGCCAAGGCAACCGTCAAGGCATTTCTGGAGAAGGAGGTAAAGTGACATGGCGGCATTTTTCATTATCGGCGAGAAAAAGACGCGACCGGGCGTTTATTTCCGCTACGAGAACTACGGGACACCCCCGGTAGCAGGAGCGGATGACGGCAACTGCGCCGTGACGATCAGGAGCAACTGGGGGCCAATTGGGGAAGCGGTACTCCTGGAGGGGTACGAGGACATCGCCAAGGTCTACGGTGACGGCGGCGAGAAAGGAACGACAGGGGCAGCCCTGGAACAATTCAAGGGCGGCGCAAGGACGGTCCGCGCCGTGCGCATCGGGAGCGGCGGCACGAACGGCACATACATGATCAGGGATTCCGCAGAGACACCAGCGGACGTGATCCGGCTGACGCTCAAATACCCTGGAAGCAGGAAACTGTCTGTCACGATCAGACCCACGCTGGATGACGAAACCGTGACGGAACTCCTGATCCTGGAGGGGACGGAACAGCTGGAACGCCTGACATACAGCAACGCCGGAAACAGCGTAGCCGCGCTCATGGCGGCATTTGCAGAAAAGAAGAGCGATTATTTCACGCTGACCAAGCTGGCAGACAGCAGCGCCGCGCTTGCCACGGTAACGCAGGAAGCCATCACGGAGGGGACGGACCCGACCGTGACCAACGCGTCCTACAGCAATGCCTTTGAGGTTTTGGAAGCATACCGCTGGAACGTGGTATCCATTGACACAGAGGACACGGCAGTACAGTCCCTGCTCCAGCTGTTCCTGAACCGCATCTACGGCGATGGGAAATTCTGCATGGGCGTGATCGGGCAGCCTACCACGGTGGACTTTGAAACCAGGCTCACCCAGGCAAGCGCATACAACGATTACCAGATGGTGTACGTGGGGAACGGCTTCACCGACATAAGCGGCAACATCTACGAGGGATACATGGCGGCGGCAAGGATCGCCGGGATGGTAGCAGGAACGCCGAGCAACGAGAGCATCACACACACGGCGGTCACCCAGGCAACCGACCTGACGGAACAGCTGACCAACAACCAGTACGAGAGAGCCATCAAGGCAGGGATGCTGACCTTCAGCGTTTCTGCGGCGAACACCGTATGGGTGGAGCAGGGAATCAACACCCTCGTGCTGCCGGGGCAGAAAGAGGATGAGGGCTGGAAGAAGATCAAGCGCACCAAGGTACGCTTTGAACTGTTCCAGCGGCTGAACGATTCCGTGGAGGGGCTGGTCGGCAACATCAACAACGACCCGGACGGCAGGATGACCGTAGTCCAGGTTTCCAACGGGGTATGCAACGCGATGGTTTCCGAGAAGAAACTGCTGGCAGGGGCATATGTGGAGATCGACCCGGACAACGCGCCACAGGGTGACAGCGCATGGTTCATCGTTTACGCGGACGATATCGACAGCCTGGAGAAGCTGTATTACACCTTCAAATTCCGATTCGCACCGGATGAAACTGAGTAAAGGAGGAAATGACAGATGGATGGATTAAACGACCAGAGCCTGCTTGACGTCCGAAAGCTGATAAGCGGCAAGGACGGGCAGCTTTTTGTGACAGCGAAAAAAGGAACGAACATCTTCCTCGCAGAGGTTGACACGTTCCAGGCGCAGCTGTCCCCCGCCAACACGGACTACCAGCCCGTGGGGAGTGCGCTGGTTTACGCGGTGAACACAGGATACAGCCTGACGCTTACGCTGACCGAGGCGGTAGTCCGGGATGACGTAATGCTGGAGGAACTTTTGCAGGACATCCAGAAAGGGTACTTCCCCACGTTTGACTTCCAGGGGAAACTCCGCAGGAGGGATGGACAGGCAGAGCGCGTGGTATACAGGAACTGCGTACCCGATGGCTCGATAGACCTTCAGAACCTGACACCGGGGGAAATCATCAAGAGGGCGTGGAGCTTCCGCGTGAACGCAACGCCGGAGATGCTGGAGAAATTCCAGGATAAAGCATGGAAAGCAATAGAGTAAAGGAGGATAACCGATGAGCGGAGAAAAGAAGAACACAATGCCTGAAGCATACGATGATGCACCCGCAGGAGTGCAGGAAACCACGCAGGAGGAAATCCTGATGAACGAGAAGCAGCTCCTGCAGGGGTTGATCGAAGCGGCGCAGGAAAAAGACAGCGAGAAAGCATACGAGAAGATCCAGATCAAAAGGAACGGTGTCCTGAAGATTGAATTCAGGATCAGACCGCTGTCCGAGGAAGAGAGCATGAAGTGCCATGAGAGGGCTACGAAGTACGCACCGAGACGCAGGGGCCAGCCGAAGCAGGAGATCGAAACCAACACGGCAAAGATGCGTTCCTGGCTGATTTATGCCGCAACGGTGGATGAGGACAGGGCAAAGACCTGGGACAACAAACAGGCGCAGGAAGCCCTGAACGTCCTCCAGGGAGTGGACATGATCGATGCCGTCCTGCTTTCCGGGGAGAAAGATAGGATCATCGACAGAATCAACGAGATTAGCGGCTACGGCGATGATATGGAGGAAACAGCAAAAAACTAATAAAGGCACGGGGCAGAACCTACCTGATGATGAAGATACTCGAACGGTTCCCGCAGATAGGCGGGATAAGGGACTACATGGGGCTTCCGCTTGGAGAGCAGTTTTTATACCAGCAGTACACGCTGGCGGCAATCGAAGCGGAAGCCAGACAGCCCGTGCTAAGAATCGGACCCAAGTAAAGCGGAGGGAGGAAAGCAGAAATGGCAGCACAGGCTACTACAGTCATAGACATTGTGGCACAGGTCACGGATGAAACTGCAAGCGGATCGGAGAGCGCACAAAAGAATGTGAGCAAGCTGGAGCGGTCAATGCAGAACCTCCAGAAGCAGATCATGGGAATGAAAGGCAAAAGCAAGCTGGAAGTCAAGGCAACATTGAAAGACATGGCTTCCAAGGGCATTCAGGCGGTAGCAGACAAGGGCAAGGCAATCGCCGGGAAAGTTTGGACGGTGACGCTCAAGGCGGTGGACTTCGTAACCGCGCCATTCAAGAAAGTTTTGAGCCTGGTGACGAATCCCATCACCCAAGCGGCGGCATTTGCCGGAGTTTCCCTCGGAGTAGCGGACACCATAAACACTTTCAAAGACTTTGAACAGGGCATGGCGAACGTTAAAGCCATTTCAGGAGCGACCGGGAAAGAATTTGATGACCTGACAGCCACGGCAAAGCAACTGGGAGAATCAACACAGTTTTCTGCGGCACAGGCAGCGGAAGCGATGGAGAACCTCGCAATGGCTGGCTGGAAGAGCCAGGACATCATCGCCGGAATGCCAGGACTTTTAGACTTGGCGGCGGCAGGAAGCGTAGACCTTGCCACGGCATCCGATGTAACGGCATCCGCGCTGGCGCAGTTTGGGCTGAAAGCGGACGAAGCTGGACGGGTGGCAGACATACTGGCGGCAACCGCCACGAATTCCAAGACAGACGTCACTGGGCTGGGGGAATCCCTGAAATACGCGGGACCGTTAGCCGGCTCCCTAGGATACAGCCTGGAGGATGTTTCTGTCGCGCTCGGTGTGATGGGCAATAATGCCATAGACGCATCCAGCGCAGGAACAGCACTCCGTGGAATGCTCGCCCGGATGAGCAAGCAGGAGGGGCTGACCGCAGAGGAAAGCAACGCTGTGGCTGATGCCATGAAAAAAGTCGGCGTTTCCATGACGGACGAAAAGGGGAAGAGCAAATCGCTCCTGACGGTCATGCAGGAACTCCGAAAAGGCTTCAGCGGGATGACGGACAGCGAGAAAGCAGCCACGGCAGCGAACCTAGCAGGGCAGAACGCAATGAGCGGTCTTCTGGCAATCGTGAATGCCAGCGATGAAGATTTTAACAAGCTGGAACAGGCAATCACCAACTCCGCAGGAGCGGCGGCAGAGATGGCTGGCATCAAGATGGATACGCTCCAAGGCTCGCTCTATTATCTGCAGAGCGCGGCAGAGGGAGTGAAGATCGCGCTTGGGGAGAAGCTGACACCATACGTCCGGGGGCTGGTGGATTGGGTGACAGCACACATGCCAGACATCCAGAATGCGGTAGGAGCGGCGGTGGATTTCGTCACAGGCAAGATAGACGATACCATCGCAAAGGTAAAGGAACTGACAGGAAGCCCGGAATGGCAGCAAGCGGAAACACTCTGGGACAAGATCCAGCTGGCATGGGATAAGCTGATCGTTGAACCGTTCGATTCCTGGTGGAACGGAACAGGAAAGGCATGGCTCGCAGAAAAGGCAAATTCCATCGGCGAGGGATTAGGCACAGCCCTGCACAATGGGCTGATGGCAATCCTTGGCGTAGACCCCAGCGGGGCCGTGGAGGACGGGCTGGACATAGGGAAATCTTTTGCAGACGGCTTCCTGAAAGGCTTTGACGGCGCAGAGGTAGGTAAGGCACTGGCAGAAGCCATCAAGAGCGGCATGAGCGCACTGGTGTCGGACGCAGCCACCCTACTGCCCGGAGGAAAGGAAGCAAGCAGCACCAGCGGCGTATCAGCGGCAATCTTGGGGGCCGGCGCATTAAAGGTCGGATCGATGGGCTACAAGGCGTACAAGGGCGGCAAGGCAATCTACAACGGAGCCAAGGGCATAGGGAGCGCAATCGGCGGCATCACCGGGATATCCGATGGAATCCAGATCGCAAGGGCGGCGGGAAATGGCGGCACAGCTGCGCAGAGCGCACTGGCAATGGCGCAGAACGGTACGCTGGGCTTCGGCACGAAGGTCGGGGCAAAGATGGCTGGAGGGGCATCCAAGGTGGCAAACGTTGCGTCCAAGGCAGCTGTTCCGCTGGCAGCAGTAGCGTCAGTGCTTGACATGGGCATAGACGCATACCACGGTGTAGGAAAAGCAGAGGAATGGACTGGCTCCAACAGCACAGGCTCAAAGGTAGCATCTGGCATCGGCGCAGCCCTCGGTGGAACCGGGGACGGCATCATGGGTGAAGAAAGCGGATGGACAAAGGCAAAGAACATTGGCGGCGGCGCATTGAAAGGTGCGGGAATTGGCGCAGCCATAGGCTCAGTCATCCCAGGCGTAGGCACAGCCATAGGCGGTGCGGTCGGCGCAGGGGTAGGAGCGATAGGAGCGGCAATCGGCGGCTCGAACATTGCCAAAGGGCTGTCAGTCGCAGGAGATGCCATCAAGGGATTCTTCACGGAAACCGTGCCGGAGAAATTCGGGGAATTCAAAGAGGGCGCGGCTAAGTTTTTCACAGAGACCGTGCCACAGGCAGTAAGCAATGCAGGGGAGAAGATCAGCGGATTTTTCACCGAGACAATCCCGCAGAAATGGGACGAACTGGTGACGGGCATCGGGAACTTTTTCACGGAAACCGTGCCATACGCCATAGGGTACGCCGCAGGAAAGGTACAGATTTTCTTTACAGAAACAATCCCCCAGAAGTGGGATGAATTCATAACAGGGATTGGGAACTTTTTCACCGAGACCATACCGAACGCGATGGAAGCAGTAGGGGAAGCGGTTTCAACATTCTTCACGGAAACCGTGCCGGAATTTTTCTCCGGGCTTTGGGACGGCATTGTGGGATTTTTCACAGAAACTGTGCCAGCGGCGATTGAAACGGCAGGGGAAGCGATATCAACCTTTTTCACCGAAACAGTCCCGCAGTTTTTCAGCGATTTATGGGATGGAATAACAGGATTTTTTACAGAAACGATACCGAACGCACTGGAAACCGTGGGCGATGCCCTGAGTACCTTTTTCACGGAAACCATACCAGACAAGATGCAGGAACTCTGGGACGGAGTCGTGAAGTTTTTCACTCAGAGCATACCTGACGCAATCGGTAGCGTAGGGGAAACAATCAGCGGATTTTTCTCCAGTGTGAAAGAGAAGATCAGCGGATTTTTCTCCGGCTTATGGAACAAGGTGACAGGAAGCGCGGGCGCAGGGTACGAAGCAGCCACGCAAAAACACGCGGAGGGCGGCATCATGACCCAACCGCACGTAGGGCTGGTAGCGGAAGACGGCGCAGAAGCAATCATCCCGCTGTCCGGGAAACGCAAAAGCAGGGGGCTGGCACTCTGGGAGAGAGCCGGACAGATGCTCGGCGTGAGACCATACGCAGAGGGCGGCATCGCTGGTGTAGACAACCCGGACAAGGACACGCCTGTACCCACAGACCCTACGGACAAGCCACAGCCACCAGAGGGCGGCGATCCGCCAGAGCCACTGCCGGGACCGGCAGGTGGGGGCGGCGGCATAAGCGTCCCCGTCACAATCGAACAGCTGACCTTTGAAGTAAACGTGGACGGCGGCGGGGGAACGGACCCACAGGCTCTCGCAGACGCAATCCGGGAGAACGTCCGGGGAATGACGGACGAAATCGCCTACCAGCTGGCTACGGCACTCCAGCAGACATTTGCAAACACGCCAAAGACGGCATGGGAGGGATAGCATGGACATCTACATAACCAACCTGGAAACAAAAGAGGATCTGCGGATTCCGATGCTTCCCACCGAGGTCAACGGAACGATAGCAAACAAATTCGCAACCTACAACATTCTGAAGAACGGGGAGGTACGCATACCCAGGGGCACATCGCTGGACACCTACACATGGTCGGCATACTTCCCCGGAAAGAAGCGCAAGAATGACCCGTACATACGGGGCTGGACTTCCCCAAAGAAGTGCGACACATTCATGCGCCACCTGAAAGCAAAGAACGGCAAGCCCGTCAAGGCGCGGCTTCTTGTGACGGAAACGCACATCAACCTGGACGTTTATCTGCAGAGCTACACCCCGACAGAGACGGGCGGCTACGGTGACATCAAATACAGCGTGACCTTCATACGCGCCAAGAAGATCACGGTCAAGAAATCCGCAAAGGTGGCGCAGCCACTCCAGAACACGCCAGCGGCTGGTGCGCCGGAGCGGACATCACCACCAGCGGCGCAGACATACACGGTGGTAAAGGGGGACTGCCTCTGGAAGATCGCGCAGAAATTCTACGGCGCAGGGGCGCAGTACACCAAGATATACGAAGCCAACAAAGGAACGATAGGCAGCAACCCGAACCTCATCTACCCCGGACAGGTGCTGACCATACCATAGCGGAAAGGAGGGCGGCAGGATGCAGGAGATAGACATAGCCCTAATCCGATACGGCGCAAGCGTAATCACGGAAAAGGGCGTCCTTTACAAACTCGGAAACGCGGTCATTTCGCTTTCATGGGAAGAGCAGGAGGGGCAGCTGGCGCAGAAAGCGACCGTAGGGCTGGCGGCAGACTGCAAGGTAGACGGCGAAAGCCTCCGCTCCATCCTGAAACTCAACCGCACACTGCGGATCAGCGCGAATTGGGGGGACGGGAGCCAAAAGATGTTCGAGGGCTTCATCTGGGAATGGCAGTACCAGCACGGGCAGCAGAAGCAGCTCACGGTCGTGGCATACGATCCAATGATCCGGCTCCAGCAGAGCAAGGATTTCAAATATTTTTCAAAGGGGATGAACACCCCGGCGATCCTGCAGAACATCTGCGGGGATTGGGGGATACCGCTGGATTACAAATGGGGCCAGCAGATCACCCACGAGAAAAAGGTGTTCAGCGGCGAAGCCATCAGCGACATGATAACCGGGCTCCTGGACGAAGTGCGCCAGCAGACCAACAGCCGATACATCACGCTCTACCGGGACGGCAAGCTGGAGGTGAACGCCTACGGCACAAACAAGGATATGTACGTGTTCGGCGGCAAGGACACGATCAGCACCACGGACAAACTGAGCATGAACAGCCTGGTGACGCGGGTAAAGGTCATCGGCAAGGCAGACGATGAGGGCAGGGCAAGCGTGGAAGCAGTGGTAGACGGCAACCTGGACTTCGGAGTCCTTCAGGAGATCGTACAGAGGGACAGCGACAAAGACCTGGGAAAAGCCAAGACGGAAGCGCAGACCATCCTCAACGAGAGGGGGAAGCCGGAGGAAAGCATCATGGTGACGGCCCCGGATCTTCCGTTTTTGCGGAAAGGGGATGCCGTGGAGATGAAAGCAGGGAACCTGAAAGGCATTTTCTACACCCTAGGGGTTTCCCACAACGCGACACAAAAGCAGATGACGCTGACGCTCCTGCGCCAGCCGGAGCAGTCTGCAGATTCCGGCAAGGCGGCAAACACGGAACAGAAGCAGGAGGATGGCAATTTCCAGAAAGGGGATGCGGTCATCCTGAACGGTCCCGTTTACCGGGACAGCTACGGAACAGGAAAAGGTCGGACGTTCACGGATTACAAATCCACCATCACTATTGTCGCGCCTTTGGAGCGGGCATGCCCGTACCACATCGGGCAGATCGGCTGGGTTTACCCGAACGAGATCACAAAAGCATAGGAGGGCGGCAGGAATGGATGACACGATGGGGAACGAGGGGATCAACAAGCTGGCGGGAGTGTTCCAGGGCAGGATGAAAAGCATGAGCGACAAGCCGCAGGTGCTGGATTTCGGAGTGATCCAGAGTGACATGAGCCTGGTGACAAACAAATTCCCGAAGCCAATCCCCCAGGCCGACTACATGGTATGCAGACAGCTGACGCTGGGGCCAACAGACAGCGAACTCACCAAGACAAAGGGAAGTGGGACAAAGAACGTCCTGGTCCCGGAGAAGATGCGGAGCATAAAGCCGGGGGACCGGGTTCTGGTGGCATGGGTGGGCGATGATGCATGCGTGGTTGACATCATCCTCCCAGCGACCGCCGTGTGACGCACAGAGAGCCGCAGGAAGCCCTCAAAGCCTTTCAAGGCACAAATTACCGACCAGGGAACTAAAACGCGCCACACGGGCGCACAGACGCAGACAGCGGCACACGGAAAGCAGAGCGGAAAGGAGTGGAAGCAATGGCTGATTTATTCCCGGTCTTTGACGTACCGTCAGAACTGGAGGAAGAGGAAGAACTGGAAGGACAGTATGCGCCGGCCCCGCTCTGGGATTACGAAGCCGGGGATTTCGTCACGGACGGCGCAAAGCAGACGCTCTACGGGAGCGGGTACGATGCATGGGTTTTATGGTGTACCAAAAGCATCATGACACAGAGGTGGGCGCACCTTGGATACAGCGCAAACGAGGGGATAGAAGCGGAGGAAGCCTTTGCAGAGCCGGACAGGGAAGCAGCAGAAAGCGCATTCGAACGGACGATCACGGAAGCCCTGCTGGCGGACCCGATGGGCAGAACCACCCAGGTGCGGGATTTTGAATTCAGGTGGGAAGCAGACAGCCTGTGGATAGACTGCGTGGTGGTCGGGACGGACGGGCAGACGGCAGACATCACCGCAAGGCTGAACACATAGCGGAAAGGAGGTGAGCGGCAATGGCAGACGAATACACATACACCTACGAACCCCCGGCATTCCTACTGGGGCAGAGCGCAGATGAGATACACACGCGGATGCTCGACAATCTGCCAGCAGGGATAGACAAAAGCGAGGGGAACATACCCTGGGATTTCACCAGACCAAGCGCATTGGAGAAAGCGGAATTCGTGGAGTTTACGCTGAACGAAACCATCAAGCTGATTTTCGTGCAGTGGAGCTACGGGGAATGGCTCGACCGCCACGGCGAAAAGGTCAACTGCATCCGCAGGGCGGCGAACCGGGCAAGCGGGACGCTGGAAGTGACCGGGACAGTCGGCACGGTCATACCGTCAGGCTTCCAATTCGCAACGCCAGCGAACATAACGACAAGCGTGATATTTGAAGCCATCGGCAGCTACGTCCTGGACGGAACGCCAGACGAAAGCGGGATGGTGAAGAAAAAGGTGGACATCCGGGCAATGAGCGGCGGTCTGATCGGCAACGTGGCGGCAGACGCAATCAAGCTGATGGTTTCACCCATAAACGGGATAGCCAAGGTGACGAACCCGGACCCAACGACAGGCGGCGTGGAAGCAGAGGGCGATGATGGCTACAAAATCCGCGTCCTGGACGCAATGAGGAACGGGCAGTCCCGGACAGGATGCAACTCAGACTACGTCCATTGGGCGCAGGAGGTGGCGGCGGTCGGTCAGGTCATCGTAGACCCGGAATGGGACGATCCAAACCTACCTGAAAGTTTCCACTACATAGACCAGAGCGGGAACCGGAGGTGTGCGGGAGCGGTACGGCTCCTGATCATTGACAGCAACGGACTCCCGGCGAACCAGCAGATCCTGGACGCGGTCTACAACCACATAGCCGGAACAGGGGACCAGGACCCGGAGCGGATCATGCCGATAGGGGCGCACCTGACGGTGGAAGCACCGACAGGGGTAAGCGTGGACATATCCGCATCGGTGAAGATCGCAGACGGGGAGGACCCGGAAACGATAAAGGCGCGGTTCAAGGCAGGGCTGAACAGCTACTGGCTGGAGGTGGCGCAGGAAGCCACGGACGATACGGCAAAACACACAGGGTACATTCGATGGGTGCAGGTCGGGGCAACGCTGGCAAAGACCAGCGGCGTGATCGATTATACCGGGCTGACGGTGAACGGCGGCACGGCGAACATCCCCATATCGCAATCAGAGTACCCGGTGACGGGGGAGGTGACGCTCAATGTCCAAACCTGACATGGATAACATCATCACCAGCCCGGAAGCAGAAGCATTCCTGCGGATGGTGACAAAAGGATTTTACCACAATTCGTTCATGGGGCTTTGGATTTACGAGGTCATCGGTCGGGAATGGGATGAAATGAGGGCATGGGCAGAGGGGATGAAAGAAGAAATCCATCCCCAGACTTGCACCTGGAGCATACCGATCTGGGAATGGGTGTACGGATTTGAGCCAGACGATACCCTGCAGCTGGAATACAGGCGGCAGAGGATACTGGCAAAGATCGTGGCAGTGAAGCTGATCAACCCGGAAATCATCCGGCGCGGGGTAGCAGCCCTGATCGGGGCAGAGCCGGAGAACGTGGAGGTAGACCCCAAGGCGGGGCCGTACCGATTCGATGTGATCATCCACCCGACAGGCGCGCCGTTCCCATACAACAGGATCGCGCCGTACATCCGGGAGATAAAGCCGTCCCACCTGAGATTTGAAGCGGCAGTGGAAACCAAGGTAGACATCACCATAGAGATAGACACGCAATGGAACCTCCTGGGATTCGGTCTGACCGGGCAGTACAACGCAGGAATGCGCCCGAACACGAACATCAGGGCGCAGCTCCGGGATCTGCTGATAACCATCGACCGGGAAGCAATCGGCGCTGTTTTCGAGCCGCAGGCAGCCGGGACAGCCTATGCAACGGCAGCCGGAACGCAGACACAGCGGATGAACCCGCCAAGCACCGTGTTCTCGCAGGACAGCGTGGGTATTGGCATAGGCGCAGAGGGCAAAGGGTACGGCACGAAAGCACCGCTGACAGGCACAGAAAGCAGTGTGGCAGGGCAGTACCCATACACCCAGATTCAGGGCGCAGATACCGACATCAATGTCGGGAACATCATTGAAGCCAAAGGGGCAGGATTTACGCCGCCAGCGGCAGGAACGAAGCCATACCAGCAGCGGCTGTTTGCGGAGAGCGAAACAGCGGAGGTGGCGGCAGAGATTAAAGCGGAGGGCTATGCCTTCCAGCCGGAAGCGGCAGGGACAAAGCCACAGGCAAGCACCAGGCTGACGCTCCAAGGCGTGGAGGTAAAGCCGGAAATAGGAGCCGGCGCATACCATGCGAACTATCCGGCAACCAGGGCATCCAGCAGCGGCGCAGGACGGTATCCGGCCCCGCAGGAAACGCTCGCAAAGGGGAGCGGCGGCATCATGCCGACCATTGAAACCGAAAGTTACACGGTGGCGTTCCGACTCTGCGGGACCACGGTAACCAAAAAGTAAGCACGGAAAAGGAGGAATAACACACATGGGAATGCTGACAGACACAGCGATGCGCGGCTACAAGGAGTACACCAGAGCCGAGATTGCATACGCCAAGTACAAGGTAGGGAACACCTACCACCAGGCAACCATCCAGTCCAAGGAATACCTGGCTGACGGTCGGCTGGCTGTGAAAGTCCTAATCGAACCCCCGGAGAGCGGGAGCGTCAAGATTACAGAGATCCAGCTTTACGACACAAACAACAACTTATGGCTGAAAAAAGCGGAGAACATCATCCGGGAGGATGTCACTGCCGGGGTTTTATACCGCTTCACATTTGATTTCAGCGAAAATTAACAGAAAGGAGGTAGAAAGCGATGGCATACAAAAGGGAATACTGGCAGGATCACGTGGTGGAATTCCCGAACCGCTACCAGGAAACCAACCTGGGGAACGGGCTGGTGAACGAAGTACCCGCGCCGGGGGAAATCATCCAGCAGGGAACGCCGCAGAGTGCATCCAAATTCAACAACATGGAAGAAGGGATCGTGGCAGCGACAGAGATGAACGACTACCTGATGATCATGCTCCTTCAGGCGCAGCGGGGGCTGGAAAAGGTCAAGGGGGAGTACGGCGAGGTCACCATGAAGAACAACCAGGCGTACCCGTTCAACAGCAGCGGCTCAACGGTCGCGCTGGCAACACCGAGGGACACCACGGACTACTTCGTGACGGTCGAGGTCGTGGAGGAAACTGGCGGCAGCGCAGGGGAGATCACGGTCTACAACAGACTGCAGAACGGCTTCGGCATCCGCTATGACGGGAGCGCAAAGAGCGTGAAAGCCCGGTTTATCGTGACAGGAGGTGCAATCTGATGGCAAACATCATCATAAAGGGCGATGAGCGGAGGGAAGCCGCCGCCAGGACGCTCGCCGAGTACGGCATCGACTACAGCAGGGCAACCAGCGAACAGCGGGAGATGGCAGACCAATTCAATGCCGACTTCAAGCCGTTTGCAAAGGAATTTCAGAGAATGGAGGAAAAAAGCAGATGAAGATCCAGTACAAGACACCAGCAGCCGAGGACAGGCACATCGAATACGAACTGAAAAAGACGCGCCTGACCTTTGACGATGAGCTGACCATCAAGCTTGACAAGTACGAGCGGGATGAGGACGCGCACATTAATATCTGCACCGACAGATACGGCAACCTCGTGATGGGGGTTATTCCGGGGATAGCCACGCACTACGTGGCACAGATCGACATCCCGGCGCGTACATACCACGATGAGGACACCGGGGAAACCAACGAGGACGGAGAACCCATCTTTGTACCTGTGCCGGACGAATACGATCCGGCAGACACAACGCTGACACTTTGGGAAACGGAGGAATAAGAAGATGAAAGCAAATTTTGACAGCCTGAAGCTGACCGTGGAGGGGATGAGCGGCGGCAAGAACACGGTGATCTTTGATGACCTGGATATGCCCAGCATCATGGTCAGAATCCCGCAGATGAAGAACTCGGAACTGATAACAGGAGGGACGGCAGAGGTACACGATGCCTTCACGTGCGACACGGTGACCTACGACTCGCTTTACATCGGCAAGTACCTGGCATCGGTGGTAGGCGGCAGGGCTTACAGCCTCGCCGGGAAAGACCCTGCGGCAAGCCTTAATTTTGACACGGCAAGGGCATACTGCCGCGCCAAGGGGCAGGGCTGGCACCTTCCGACCAACGCGCTCTACGCAGCCATCGCGCTGTGGAGCAGGAAGAACCAGACCCAGCCGCACGGCAACACCAACTACGGTGCAGACCATGTGGCGGCTTATGAAAAGGGAATCCCCAGCTGCGGCAAGGATGGCAACGGCAGAGTCCAGAGAACCGCGACAGGGAGCGGCCCCGACAGCTGGTACCACGATTACAACAGCGCAACCGGGATCGCTGACCTTTGCGGGAACGTATGGGAGTGGGCTGGCGGCTTGCGGCTGGTAGACGGCGAGATCCAGGTGATCCCTTACGGCAACGCCATGAACGACATCTACAGCGGGGCGCAGGACATCCAGGCGGCAGACAGCACGGCATGGAAAGCCCTGGATAAGAACGGCAACTTTGTAGCACCCGGAACGGCGGGGACATTGAAGTTTGACTTTGTCGCAGATCCCGGAACAAGTGGCGGCGGCAAGGACTTCCAGCTGATTGCAGAAGCCCTCGCGCACAAGCAGACAGTGGAATCACCCTACGCTGACAAGGCTTTCTGGAGCGTGGCGGCAAAGAGCGGGCTGACCGTACCCGCAAGGCTGAAAGCACTCGGACTCATGCCGGACGGGGACGCAGCCTCCTACGACAGCAGGGGACATTTGTGGATGAGGAACCTTGGTGAGCGGTTGGCGCTTCGCGGCGGGGACTGGCACTACGGTGCCACCGCGGGGGCGTTCTCCCTCGACCTGAGCAACCCCCGTTCCCACGTGTCCGCGACCTTCGGTTTCCGCGCCGCTTTCTTTGGGGACCTGTAATCTGGCTTCTGGGAATCTGGGGTACGGGCGATAGCCCGTGCCTTGCCCCGGAGGAACCGGGAGGATAGGAGGGAAGAGAGCCGATGGAGGACGCAAAGGTAAACCTCATCATCCAACAAAAGACGGAGGACATGATTTTATACGGAAACCAAGCCCTAAAGCAATTCCCGAAATCAGAGCGGTATGCGATGGCGGCAGAGATCAAGCAGAGCATGTACACATTTTACAGGCTGATCATCACCGCAAACCTGAAATATTACAAAAAGACCACGCTCCAGGAAGCGGACGTGGAACTGGAAGTTCTGCGCGGATTCCTGAAGCTGGCGGCAACCAAGGAACTGCGCTACCTCCCGCTGAGCAAATACGAGAACTGGTCGAGGATGGTCAACGAGATCGGGAGGATGCTGGGCGGCTGGATCAAGGCGATGAAGCAGTAAAAAAAACCCCTGGAAAGGATTTTATGGGGGCTGGGTCGTAGCGGTTGCCGATTCGCGGCGGGAACTGGAACAACGGTGCCAACGCAGGGGCGTTCTCCCTCAACCTGAACAACCCCCGTTCCAACGTGAACACGAACATCGGCTTCCGCGCCGCTTTAGCCCCGACAGCCACAAGCCGCGCTCCCACGGGAACGCGGACAGCGCACGGGGCAAAAGGGACCCATCTCCCCACTGACTGCAGAGGGCGCAAGCCGGACGCAGGAAGCGAAAAACTAAATTGCAGCGGAGCCGGTTAGTAGGCGCGGGAAACCGTGCCGGAGGGCGGCACACGCGGCACTTTCAGAAAGGCGAAAGTTTGAAGAGGATAGGCAACATTTACGGAGAGATATGCAGTTTTGAGAATTTGTACGAAGCCTACCTACAGGCGCGGAAATGCAAGCGGTACCGGTACGAAGTCCTGCGCTTTTCCGCGCACCTGGAGGAAAACCTTCTGGCGATCCAGCAGGAACTCCGGGAAAAGACCTACGAGATAGGAGCATACCACAAATTCATCATTTCAGAGCCGAAAAAGCGGCTCATCATGGCTCTGCGTTTCCGCGACCGGGTGGTGCAGTGGGCGATTTACCGCCAGCTGAACCCGATTTTTGAAAGGCAGTACATAAAGGACAGCTACGCCTGCAGGAAAGGCAAGGGGACGCACGAAGCCATCAAAAGGCTCCAATACTGGCTGCGGAAAGCGGACAGGAGCGACCGGGAGTGGTACTGCCTGAAGATGGACATCACAAAATATTTTTATCGGGTAGACCACGCCACGCTCATGGGGATTTTGGAGCGCAGGATAAAGGACAAAGACCTTTTGTGGCTTTTGGGGCGGATCGTCAACTGCGACAAGGAAGCCTTCGGGCTGCCGCTGGACGCGGACATAGCGCAGGGGACAGGAGAGGAACGGCTGACGGAATGCGGGATGCCGATAGGCAACCTGACCAGCCAGATGTTCGCAAACCTCTACCTGAACGAATTAGACCAATTCGTGAAGAACGAACTGCACGAGCATTGCTTTGAGCGGTACATGGATGATTCGCTGATTTTGAGTGACAGCAAGGAAAAACTCCACGAGGACGAGAAGAGGATTTCAGAATTCCTGGAAACAAGGCTGAAACTGAAGCTGAACGGAAAGACAAGCATCCGACCGATACGGTGCGGGATAGAGTTTGTGGGATTCCGCATCTGGGCAACGCACATCAAACTGCGGAAGTCATCGTCCAAGAAGCTGAAAAGGGGATTGAAGAGAATCCAGAAGATGTACGCGGCAGGGGAAGTGACGCTGGAAGAGGTGAAGCCGAACATTATGAGCTACTACGGAATTTTACAGCATTTCAACAGCCACAAGCTGACGCGGAAGATTTTAGAGGAATTCGTCCTGCAGAGGGCAGCGCCGGAGGAACAGCAGGACGCACGAAAGGAGGTGGAAGAATGATAACGGAAATCATCAGTGGAATCGGGCTGGTCACGATCATAGGCGCGGTGGTATGGCTTATCCGGCTGGAGGGCGCGGTAAAGCGTAATGCAGAGGAACTGAAGCGGCTGTCCGGGATTGAACAGCAGACAGCACAGCAGGAAGTGCGGATCAGCCAGCGGGATGAGGAAATGAAAGCCCTCAAACACTCGCTCGATGAAGTGAAAGAACGGATGGAGAAACTGGAGAGCCAGCAGCTAAGCACAGCGGAGCATCTGGCAAGGATGGACGCAAAGCTGGATATGCTACTCACAATCAAAGGAAAGGAGTAACCGAATGAACGAGGAAAAGAGAAACACAGACACTCCGGAGGACAGGGAACTGGCACCGGAAGCCATCGAGGAACTCAGCAATGGAAAGGGGGAGGATGAGGATGAGTAACAGCCCATTAGTGAAGCACACGAAGCTTTCACCAAACAACAGCGGTAGGAGGACACACGGCATCGACAGGATAACAATCCACTGCGTGGTAGGACACATGAGCCTCCAGGGGCTGGGTGACTGGTTCGCAAAGACCAGCACCCAGGCAAGCAGCAACTACGGCATCGATGACAGCGGTCAGGTCGGGATGTTTGTGGAAGAGGGAAACCGCAGCTGGTGCAGCTCCAGCAAGGCGAATGATCAGAGGGCGGTCACCATTGAAACGGCAAGCGACAAGACTGCACCATACAAGGTGACGGATGCCGCGCTGGCAGGGCTGATCGACCTTTGCACAGACATCTGCAGGAGGAACGGCAAGACGAAGCTGATCTGGTTCGGGGACAAGGCAAAGACGCTCGCCTACGAGCCGAAAGCCAATGAAATGGTGATGACCGTCCACCAGTGGTTTAAGAACAAGAGTTGCCCTGGGGCTTACCTTTTGGGTAAGCACGAGTACATAGCCGCAGAGGTGAACAGACGTCTGGGGAGCGCGGCAGACGGCACAGCCCTCACGGGCAAGGCACAGATCCCCGCAGAGAAGCTGGCGGCATTCCTGCTCTCCAAGAACAGCGCACCGAAGCTGAACGGGGTGGACACAGGACAGCTGGCACAGCTTTATATCAGCGAGGGGGAAGCAGAGGGAATCCGTGGCGATCTGGCGTTCTGTCAGTCCTGCCTGGAAACCGGGTACTGGCAGTTTAAGGGGGACGTGAAGCCCTCACAGAATAACTTCTCCGGGATCGGGGCAACGGGCAACGGCGCAGCGGGGGCCAGCTTCCCGGACGCAAGGACAGGCATCCGGGCGCAGATCCAGCACTTGAAAGCCTACGCCAGCAAGGACGCGCTGAAGAACCCCTGCGTAGATCCCCGGTACAATCTGGTGACCAAGGGATGCGCTCCCACGGTGGAGGAATTATCCGGCAGATGGGCGGCAGACAAGGGCTACGCAGATAAGATCCTCACCATCTACAAGGAAGCGGCAGCCTTCCAAGGAACGGTGGCACCGGCTCCGGCACAGCCCAGCGTACCGTTCATGGTGCGGGTGACAGCGACAGACCTCAATATCCGCACCGGTCCCGGAACGAACTACAGCAAGACCGGGAAGTACACGGGCAAGGGCAGCTTCACCATTACCGAGGTGCAGAGCGGAAAAGGCTCGGACGCAGGATGGGGCAAGTTACTGAGCGGGGCCGGCTGGATCTCGCTGGATTTTGCAACCAGGATTTAACACACAATAACAGGAGGTAGAAAGATGTTTTCAAAAGAATGGATGAAAGCGGCAGGAATCAGGGCGGTAAAGACCGTGGCGCAGACGGCAGTAGCCATGATCCCGGTAGCCGCAACGGTGGCACAGGTAGACTGGAAAGCGGTCATAGGGACTGCGGCACTGGCAGGGATCACGTCCCTGCTGACGTCCCTGGCGGGACTCCCGGAGGTTCAGCGGAAAGGCTGATCCGATTTGTCGCATTCTGACAATCCCGGAAACGGTTTTTTGTTCGGTATTGTGAATGGACTGAACCGGGGAACGGTGATAAAATGGTGCGCCAGAGGGGGTTATAAAGGGGGTACGCAAGAACCCCGGACAGCCCCCAGGACTGCACCCGGAAACTGAAAGAAGAGCGGCACAGCCCTCTCCCAGACGCTGGCAACGGCATCCGGGGAGAGGGCTTATTTTTGTTTGATTTGATAGGTTCCAAGGCGGTTTTTTTGTCGCATATTTCGGCTGTTTGCGCTTGACTTTATGAAATTATGATTTTATAATTGAATTACCGAAAGCGAACAAAGAAAAGGAGGAAAACGCTATGACGGGAATCAAGGAACAGCAGTACGGAACAGAGATTGAAATGACAGGCATCCGCAGATGCACAGCCGCACAGGCACTCGCCGACCTTTGGGGGACAACCCCGGAACACATAGGTGGCTACACCTACGACAAATGGACGGTTCAGGACCCGGAGGGAAAGACTTGGACGATCATGCGGGATGGAAGCATAGACTGCGAGAAGAAAATCGAGGGGAAGAAATACCAGCACACCTACGACAGCGAATACAGCGTGGAGATGGTAACCCCAATCCTGACCTACCAGGAGCAGCCAAAACTTCAGGAAGCGGTCAGGGCGGTCAGGAAAGCAGGGGCAAAGGTTAACTCCTCCTGCGGGATGCACATCCACATTGACGGGGCGAACCACAACGCGAAGAGCCTGAAGAACATCCTGAGCATCATGTACAGCAAAGAGGATCTGCTTTTCAAAGCCCTCCAGGTTAGGGATTCACGGGTAAGCTACTGCAGAAAGACACGCGGGGATATGCTGGAGAAGATCCGGGCAGAGCGCAGCCTGACGATGGAGAAGCTGGGGGCGATCTGGTACAACGAAAAGGACTGGCACTGGCGCACGGACAAACACTACGACAAGAGCCGGTACCACGCGCTCAACCTTCACGCCATGTTCAGCAAGGGAACGGTGGAATTCCGGCTTTTTAACAGCACACTCCACGCAGGGGAAGTCAAGGCATACATCAACCTGGCACTGGCGATCAGCGCACAGGCGATACGGCAGAGGGGATGCCAGATGAACAAGACGGAAAGCACTAACGAGAAATTCACCTTCAGAACCTGGCTCCTGCGCCTGGGACTGAACGGCGATGAATTCAAGACCACGAGGGAGCATCTCCTGAAGCACCTGGACGGGAACGCGGCATGGAGATACAGCCCTGACCATTACCCGACACACCCGCAGACACTCGCAGCCGCCATCGCCTGATGGCGGGCTGCACTGCATAACCGAAAGCAGAACAAACCATAGGAGGTAAGACCATGAAGAGAGTAAGGATCAACGGGCAGGAGTACACAGCAGAAACAGCGGTCGCTTTGATTAACGAGGTCAAGGGGATGCACTGGAGGGCAGGGGAAAACGCAACTGCAGAGGAATACATCGCAGTGCAGGAGGATACCTACCAGCGGATGACCGGGCGCAGGATGAAACTGCCGGACACGGGCACCGAGGACAGAGCCGCAGTAATGTTCCGCAGGATTTCAGAGATTGGAGCATGGAAATACGAGGACACGGACGCAGGAAAGGGGGGAGCGTGATGAAAAAGAAATACTACTTCGCATACGGGAGCAACTGCAACCTGGATCAGATGGCATTTAGATGCCCGAAAGCCACGGTGGTCGGCCCCGTGACGCTCCGCAACTACAGGCTGACATTCAACGGCAAGAGCAACGGCTGGGGCGTGGCGAACGTCCGCAGGAGGAACGGCGCACAGGTGACCGGGCTTCTTTGGGAGATCACGCCGGAATGCGAGAAAAGCCTTGACAGATACGAGGGATACCCGCACCTTTATGAGAAAAAGACAGTGACCGTCAGGAACGGGGACGGGCAGGAGATAAAGGCGATGGTCTACGTGATGACCAAGGGGCATGAAGCCCCGGCAAGACCGTCAATCGGGTATTTCAGCGGAATAGTTGAGGGATTCCAGCAGAACGGGATGGATACGCGCCCGCTTGCTGAAGCATTGGAGCAGCTGGGCATAAACAGCGCAGGGAAGAGGGTGAACACGGCATGAGCGCAATGGGCAGACCAAAGAAACTGAAAGACAAGCGGAGGCTCTACAGCATTTACGTGGACGAAGCCACGATGACGGCAGTAGATGAATTCGTACACCAAAGGAAGCAGGAGGACAAGGCATACAGCCGCTCGGATTTTTTCAACGAAGCGGCTGAAGCCTACCTGGCAAAAAGAAAGAGAGGAACAAGGAAATGAAGAAATCAACCGAGAGCAGACAGCTGGACAGATACGAGGGCGCAATGATCGGCGTGGCGGTAGGGGACGCGCTGGGCGCACCACTGGAATTCATGAGCGCAAAGGAAATCAGCCACAGGCACGGGACCGTCCGGGAGATGATCGGCGGCGGCTGGCTTTCCGTAGAGCCGGGAGAGGTCACAGATGACACACAGATGACGCTGGCGGTAGCAGAGGGGATCGCAATGCCGACAGGGGGAATGTTCCAGATCGGCGAGAACTTCCTGGCTTGGTACGGAACGCACCCGAAAGACGTAGGCGGGACATGCGCAGCGGTGCTGGGAGAGATGAGCCGGAACAGACCAGACAGCGGTGATGACTGGCGCAGGGCGGCACTTCGGCTCTACAAGCGCACCAACGGGAAAACAGCAGGAAACGGAGCCCTGATGCGGACCGTCTTCCCAGCACTCTGGTACAAAGACAAAACCACAGCAGTAAAGAAAGCGGTCGAGATCGGGCAGATGACCCACCACCACGGAATGAGCGACCTGACAATCTCGGCATACACAGAAGCCATCCATACCATCATCAACTCGGATGCCAGCGCAGAGGATGCAAGAGCGGAACTGGAGCGGATCACGGCAAGCGTCCGGGCGGCAGAAGCGAAGCATGACGGAGAGAAACCACAACCGACTGGATACTGCCTGGACAGCCTGATGTGCGCCCTGGACGCGATCAGAACCACGGACAGCTTCGAGGACGCTCTAGTGTGCGCCGTAAACCTTGGAGGGGACGCAGACACGATAGGAGCGATCACCGGGGGATTAGCCGGGGCGATTTACGGAGCCAGCCAGATCCCGCTCCGCTGGACAAACCAGCTGGCAAACGAACCGAACCGCAGGACAGTGGCACTGTTCCACGACAACAAGGGACCAGAAGCCAGCGGCAACGCCAACACGCTCCTGATCCGGCTGATAGACCTGGCGCAGATTGCCTTTGAACACCGCTAAAAAGCTGGATTTTCCCTGAAAAATGTTCGTAAACCGCTTGACTTTTTGAAATTATAATGTTAAAATATCTTTAGACAACAGGAAAGAGCCATCAAAAAGGTGTCACTTTGAACGAATCCCTATAATTATATATATTTTTTCAAAGTGACACCTTTTGAATGCCATGAATTTGCTATGAGCAACAGCGAATAGCAAGACAAGCGAGCTTGCGAGTGCGTCAGTCATTAAGATAAACAAATAAGATTCACCCCATCTTTGCACTCATTCACTAACGCTCATTCGGCACGCCCCTCAAAGGGGCTAAAGACTGATACCGAAACAAGTTTCAGTATCAGGATTCATTAAAAAATAAAGAAATCAAAGGAGATGATGATATATTATGGCAAGACGAAAAAAAGAAACAATCCAAATACCAACAAAGAGATGTTTGCATTGTGGCATGGAACTGGAATACAAGAATTTTTATCAGTTACATAATTCCAGTAACATTTATTCAGGAAACGATAACTATATACCAATATGCAAGGATTGTTTGAAAATACTATATGAACAATTCAAAATCCAATATGCAAATCAGTTTTTTGTTTTAGGTATGAAACCAGAAAAATTAAAGGAAAACGAAATAGAAAAGCTGGCAATCAGACGATTGTGCATGATGAATAATATTTACTATAATGACAGTCTTTTTGATGCAGCATTAAAACAGATAGAGAAGTTTTCTACTTTGGATATTATAGCTGCATATATGAAGATTGCTAATTTGAAACAAAGCAAGAATAAAACTTATGATGATACGATTCTTGAAGAAAATCTATCACAGGAGCTAGTAAAGTCTGCTATGGTTGACAAGGTTATGGAGCGGTTTAATAATGCGGATAATGAGCTGTATCAGGATATTTATACACTGTGCATGAAATTGATGAAATCGTTGAAAGGTAAAGTAAATGTTCATGATTGTAAAATTGATAATTAAGGAGTGATTAGTATATGATAAAAGGATATAAAGTTTTAAATTTAGACATGACAGATACGGCATTACATAGTGATAACTTAGTGTACGAAATTGGTAAATGGTATCGCATTCCCCAAGGTAAACTTAACAGATTCAAATTTTGTGAGAAAGCAGAAGATTTATTTGTGTATTTCTCATCTAAAAATAATAATGACGTAAGAATATTTGAATGCGAATCGGACGGAAATTATAAGGTGCAGCAGGTAATTTATCATAACTTTATTGAAGATTGCGAGAAAACCGTTGAATGCAGAATATGTGAAGATATTCAGAGATGTACAGACATTCAAAAACGTGTAAAATTACTTGACGAAATGAAAAATTGTCAAAAAACGATTGAAAGTGGCAATAATCTATATGTAGCCGACAGTATACGATTGACAAGGGAACTGTCTACGATAGAAAAGGCTGAACTGTATGATAAGTTAGTTATTCATAAAGATTGTTGTTGTCGTTATGAAGCTGCAAAATATGGGCGAAAACAGGATTTAGAAATTCTTATCAACGATATAGAACCATTTGTAAAAAAATTAGCGAAACAGAAATTAAGAGAGTGCAATGGTAAAACAGACGAATGATAGAGAAATTAGATTATAAATTGAAATTACGGAGGGATTGCCTATGAAGAATACATACAGACAAGTAAAAGTTGCAAAATCTACGAAAAAGTACGATACGGACAGGAGCAATAGCAATTATGGCTGTACTACTGCCAATCAACAAACAAATAATATGATTATCCCTATATGGGAAAAGATGAATTTGACCATAGAAGAAGCAGCTCAATATAGCAACATAAGCTCTAAAACATTAAGACGGTTTATCAATGAATGTACTCCTGATTTTATTTTAAAAATAGGAACGAAAACATTAATAAAGAGGAAAGTATTTGAAAAGTTTCTGGAAAGGACAGATGCTATATAAGCGAATATCATTATTAAATTGAAAAGGGGCATCATTTGTGATATAGTTGATTATAGCTTATGATGCCCTTTTCATAGAAAGGGGTACAGTATGATAAAACGAAAGGACAATAAAGGAAGGGTTTTGAATGATGGCGAAATACAACGGTCAGATGGTAGATACTGTTACCAGTATACGGATGCATTTGGAAAAAGAAAATCTGTATATAGTTGGAGATTAACTCCATCTGATAAAACGCCAAATGGAAAACGTAAGGATTTATCGCTTAGAGAGAAGGAAAAAGAAATCAACAATGCAAATAACAATGCTGTTTCATGTGGAAATATAACGGTTTTGGAGCTTGTCGAGAAATATATATCACAGAAAACAGGTGTCCGGCACAATACGCAAGCCAATTATAATTTTGTTATCAATATTATTAAAAAGGAAGAGTTTGGGGCAAAACGTATAGACAAAGTGAAGCTGTCAGATGCAAAGGAATGGTTAATTAAAATGCAGCAGACAGATGGGCGTGGTTATAGCTCTATCCATACTATCCGTGGTGTTGTGCGTCCTGCATTTCAAATGGCGGTTGATGATGATTTGATATATAAGAATCCGTTTGAGTTCCAGCTTGCTACCGTGGTTGTGAATGACAGTGTTACGAGAGAAGCCATAACAAGGAAACAGGAAAGGCAGTTTTTAGAGTTTGTTAGAAACGATAATCATTTTTGCAAATATTATGATGGGATATATATTCTTTTCCATACAGGGCTTCGTATTTCTGAATTTGTAGGCTTGACGGTATCTGACTTGGATATGAAGGGCAAGAAAATAGTCGTAGACCATCAACTGCAACGAACAAGGGATATGCGGTATGTAATTGAGGAAACAAAGACTACAAGCGGTACAAGGGAAATACCTATGTCACCAGAAGTAGTTGAATGTTTTGAGCGTATTATTGCCAATCGACACAAACCAAAAACAGAGCCAATGATTGATGGCAAAGTGGGATTTTTGTATCTGGATAAAAACGAAATGCCGATGGTGGCTATGCATTGGGAACATTATTTCAAGCATATCTGCCAGAAGTATAATAAAATCTACAAAGTGCAAATGCCGAAAGTTACTCCTCATGTGTGCAGGCATACCCTTTGTAGCAATATGGCAAAGTCTGGTATGAATCCGAAAAACTTACAGTACATCATGGGTCATTCAGATATAGGAGTTACACTGAATACATATACGCATACAAATTTTGACAATGCACAAGAAGAAATGCAAAGACTGGCGAAATCCTGTTGATGTACGAGTTGTGAATTTACATCAATTTGTACATCAAATTACTTCAAAACTATTCCATTTCATTCCAATTTATTCTAATTTTACTGCAATAACTTTAAATAGGAAAATACTGGAATTGCTTGAAAATACAGCAAAATCAAGCATTTACGGAGGTTTTAGCAACATGATAAAAATACTTTTCGTCTGCCACGGCAACATCTGCCGCAGCACAATGTGCGAAAGCATAATGACACATCTTGTAAACAAAAAAAATCAGTCCACCCAAATTTCGATACAATCTGCCGCCACGCATAATGATGAAATCGGCAGCCCGCCGCATTATGGCACAGAAGGAAAATTAAAACAAATGAAAATCCCGCTCGTCCCACATCGGGCAGTCCGTATGACAAAAGCAGATTATGACAACTATGACTATCTGATTGGAATGGATTCTGCCAATATTCAAAATATGAAAAAAATTGCAGGCGGCGACCCAGATGGCAAAATTCATAAACTCCTTTCATTTGCAGGCTCCTTGCGTGATATTGCAGACCCATGGTATACCGGAAATTTTGATGAAACGTATTCAGATGCGCTTTTAGGCTGTCAGGCATTATTAGACCATATCTTACAAAAAAATACCAGTTCCCGTTCTTAAAGTCCCTTGACTTTTGACCCATTTGTGCTAGAATAACGTTTAGTGTGAGTGTAAAGTAAAGGAAGGTTTTCGAATGAGAAGACAAGTTTTATCATTACTGGTTGAAAATACCGCAGGCGTAACAAGCCATATTTCGGGATTATTCAGCAGGAGAGGTTACAATATCGACAGTTTTTCATCTGGCGTAACGGCAGACCCGAACTATACGCGGATTACGATTGTCGCAAGCGGAGATGAGCAGATCTTAGAGCAAATTGAAAAGCAGCTCTCCAAGCTGGAAGATGTGCTAGACATCAAAAAATTAGAGCATGGAAAATCTGTAACGCGAGAGCTTGTACTAATCAAAATCCGCGCAAAAGACACAGACCGTCAGGCAATTTTAAACGTCACGGAAATTTTTCATGGGAAAGTCGTTGACGTAACGCACGATTCCATGGTGATTGAATTGACTGGCCAACAAGAAAAGCTGGAAGCTTTTATGGATTTGCTGTCCGGCTATGAAATCTTAGAACTGGCGCGAACAGGACTGACAGGACTGACACGGGGTTCTGCGGACGTAAAATACTTAGATTAAGTGAAATTAAAGGAGGATACATGAAATGTCAGCAAAAATTTTCTATCAGGAAGATTGTAATTTATCATTATTAGAAGGGAAAACAATCGCCATTATCGGCTATGGCAGTCAGGGACATGCGCACGCATTGAACTTAAAAGAATCCGGATGCCATGTCATTATCGGACTATATGAAGGCAGTAAGTCATGGGCAAAAGCGGAAAAACAAGGCTTTGAAGTATATACGGCAGCAGAAGCGGCAAAAAAAGCAGACGTCATTATGATTTTAATTAACGACGAGAAACAGGCGGATTTATACAAAAACGACATCGAGCCAAACTTAGAAGAAGGCAATATGCTTATGTTTGCGCATGGCTTTAATATCCACTTCGGCTGTATCGTTCCTCCGGCAAACGTTGACGTAACAATGATTGCGCCAAAAGGGCCGGGGCATACCGTCCGTTCGGAATACCAAGAAGGCAAAGGCGTGCCATGCCTGATCGCAGTAGAGCAGGATGCAACTGGAAAAGCTCAGGATATTGCATTAGCGTATGCGCTTGGCATCGGCGGGGCAAGAGCCGGTGTGCTTGAAACTACATTCCGCACCGAGACGGAAACAGACTTGTTTGGCGAGCAGGCTGTCCTTTGCGGCGGCGTATGCGCATTGATGCAGGCAGGCTTTGAAACATTAGTGGAAGCGGGATACGATGAAAGAAACGCTTATTTTGAATGTATCCATGAAATGAAGCTGATCGTGGATCTGATCT
>OFFK01000088.1_pt1 | contig 70251 bp, 67 predicted proteins | sample 1521361 | NCBI WGS metagenome assembly OFFK01 (sample SAMEA3504096, study PRJEB24116) | mouse gut metagenome | biome: mouse gut; feature: mouse-associated habitat; material: faeces | place: Denmark | collected 2011 | reverse complement strand
AATTCTGCATCAGTTTCTTTTTTGCATCATGTGCAATCAGCGCAATGTTCATAAGAGTACCTCCTCGTTTTTCTATTGTTTTGCTCTTTTTGCCTGAAGTCTAACGTTCAGTACAAACCCCATTCCCATAAACAAACTGATTAATGATGTCAGCCCATAGCTGACAAACGGAAGCGTCAGTCCTGTGGTCGGCAGGATAAAAGTTGCAACGCCGATGTTGAAAAAGCCCTGAAAGGCTATCAATCCTCCAACACCGGCAGCAATAATTGTCCCGGCCACGTCCTTCGCCTTCCTTGCAACGGAGATGCATTCCAGTGAAATAGAGAACAGCAACACAATTACCGTCACACTTCCTTTAAATCCGAATTCCTCCCCGATTACCGAAAAAATAAAATCCGTCTGTGCTTCCGAGAGAAAATTACCGTTTTTCACAGAAGTAATTTCGTTATTTTTATAGCCCTTACCGTCCAGCTGCCCGGAAGCAATCGCCGTCACGGAATTCAGCTGCTGATAAGCAAAGGTACTCTCGTATTCCTCCGGGTTTACAAACGCCAGAATACGGTTCTTCTGGTTATCCGTCAGAAGCTCATTATCAGGCTGAAGCGCCAGTGAAATCACCAGCGCCACCGCCGGAATTGCGACGGCCAACACTGCAAATACCAGCTTCAGGCTGATACCGCCGGCAAACATAATGATGCAGAACATCACCAGAAGCACCATACTGGTGGACAGATCCGGCTGCTTCCAGACCAGAAGCCACGGAACGGCATACATTACCACACAGCTTGCAATGATCCATACGGTATTTAATTTCTTCCTATGTTTCATAATAAACTGTGCGAAGAATAAAATCAACAAAATTTTTGCAGTTTCTGAAGGTTGAAATTGCAAACCGCCTATTTTCAGCCAACGAATTGCCCCCTTTTTTTCCTCTCCGAACTGCCAGACTGCCAGAAGAAGCAGCAGATTGACGGCATATATCAGCCAGTTCAGCTTCAATATCATCGTATAGTCAAAAAAGGAAATGGCAATCATCAGGAACACGCCTGCCGCCACCCCTGCCATCTGCCTGCTTACCAGAGACTCCTCCGCACTTCCGATGGCAATGATGCCGATTACTGAAAGCGCAAGCACCAACAGCACCAGCTTAAAATCATAATCACGTACTCTATATCGTTTAAACATTCTGTTATTCCAGTTTTTTCGTCCTGCATCTGCCCTTCGGCATTCCGTTCACATTCTGCCCCACGCCGACGCAATTGTTTATAGTAACAATCCCTTTTAAATACTACTTCGCAACATCCTGGGCAGTAACGTCCACAATGGGGATGTTTGCATACAGCGAAGGCATTTTCCCGCCCCGCCCCGATTTGTTTCCCTTGGTATTGATCTGAATGTCCATATTGTCAGAATCAATCTTCATGTACTTTGACAGTACCTTTGCTATGTCAGTTTTAATCAGCTCCATTATCTCCGGCGAGCAGTTTACCCTGTCTGAAATCAACAGAATTTTCAGTCTGTCCTTGGCGATCTGGCAGGAGCTTTTCCTTCGGAAAAAATGTCTCATTTCAACTCCTCCTATTTTAAGTTCCGCACATACCCGTCATACCAATCTCCTGCAAAACGATTGCTTTGCCGGATACCGCACAGGTATATGCTAAGCCTTATGAAAAATTCCAGTTACCCTGGTCCAGAAAGAAATACCCCTGTCGAGATTCAGATAAGGCACCTCCTTCCCTTCTACCCGCTGTACTACATTCGCATAAGCCTGTCCCGCCGGAGAAGGACTTCCCACCACCGGTTCGCCCTGGTTCGTTGAGACTACCACGCTTTCATCGTCCGGGATGACACCGATCATGGGAATGGCAAGAATGTCCACCACATCGTTTGCGGACATCATGTCTCCGCGCCGCACCATATCCATGCGCAGCCTGTTGATTACCAGATCCATCTGTTTGAAGCCGTTGGCCTCCAGCAGTCCAATGATTCTGTCGGCGTCACGGATGGCGGAAACTTCCGGCGTAGTCACTACCAGCGCCCTGTCCGCCCCGGCTATGGCATTTTGGAATCCCTGTTCGATTCCCGCCGGGCAATCCAATAAGATATAGTCAAACTGTTCTCTCAGATGGTCGATCACCTTCACCATCTGTCCCGGCGAAACTGCAGTCTTATCCCTGGTCTGTGCAGAGGGCATCAGGTACAGCCCCGGGTGGCGCTTGTCCCGAATCAGCGCCTGTTTTACCCGGCAGTTTCCTTCTACCACATCCACCAGATTATACACGATACGGTTCTCCAGCCCCATAACCACATCAAGGTTGCGCAGGCCGATATCCGTGTCGATAAGGCAGACCTTCTTTCCCAGCTTTGCCAGACCTGTTCCCACGTTTGCGGTTGTGGTGGTCTTACCCACACCGCCCTTACCTGAAGTGACGACAATGACTTCGGAGCCTTTCTTCTCCGGGGAAAATTGTTTTTCCATTTTCCTGTCCCTCCAATCATGATTCTCTGCCGTCCTCCAAACACACTGACCCGGACTGCCGTATAAAACAGCGTCGTTCCGGTTAAAATGTGCTCAGCAAATCTTTGGTAAGCGGTTCAAAAATGATTCTGTCGTTTCTTACATATGCGATTTTCGGCCGTACTTTTGGGCGGATTCCCCATCTTGACTGTTTTGTATCTGATATATATTTGAAATCGCCGATTTTAATCCTCTCCGGCTCCATTTCAAACGCTGCTACAAATGCTCCGTCCCTGCCGTTTCCTCCGGCATATGCCTTGCCGCGCAGGGCGCCGAGTATAATAATATTTTTGGCGCTGATTACAGTACTCCCGGGATAGATATCTCCCAAAATAATAATGCTGTTTTCCGTTTCCAGAGTCTCCCGGTTCATCAGATCTCCCTTGAAAAACTGCCCGTCCGTCTGCTGGGGAGAAACTTCTTCTTCCGTCTGCGCCAGTGCTCTGATATAATTTTTGTTGACATTATCATCCCGTCCCGCAATACAGGCAATATTTAAATCACTGTTTTCCCGAATCACATCCAGAATCCGCAGTTCTTCCATATCATCCACCTGGCGCCCTTCAATAGACAGCACCATTGTGGCAGAGCCGAAAAAATTCCTGGCATCCGAAAATTTATATCCGATTTCCTCCAGCAGCCTGTCAAACGGAAGCTCCGCATTTAAATACAGTGCGATTCCGTTGGGAAAACTTTTTATTTTAACTGCATTTCTCATACTGGCCTCCGTTTAAATTTCGTTGGAAACGCCGCCGTCAGGCGTATCGGCAGTACCGGTAATCAGTTCATCCTCTGACACCAGACCATAATAATACTCCACGATATCCCTGGTAGCCTCAGCCGCATAATCAGACGAATAGCCGTAAGGAATTCTGGTGGCAATCGAGATTTCCGGCTGTTCATAGGGGGCATAACATACAAAAAGAGCATGGTTTGGCCGCGTCTTCCGCTCCTCTGCCGTACCGGTCTTACCAGCAACATTCACAGCCAGGTCATTAAAAGCTTTTTTGTTCTCCACAACCTGCCTCATACCGGCACGAATTGCCTGCCAGTATTCCTCCGGTATTTCAATCGTATTGCGCACATCCGGTTCGAATTCTTCCAGCAGCGTTCCCTCCGAATCTGTAACCTTATCCAGCAGCGTCAGATTATAGCAGATACCGCCGTTGGCCACCGTAGATACATACCTTGCCAGCGCCACCGTGGTGAAGCTGTTGCTGCCCTGTCCGATAGCGGAACGCATGGGATCCTCCGTAGATATGTTGGGCGCCGCCTCGGCAATTTCGATGCCTGACCTGTCCGTAAGCCCAAACATATCCGCGTATTTCTGCAGCATATCAAGTCCCTTGGTCTCATTATAACTGCCCCCGTCCATGGAGAGCTGATAGCCCAGGTTATAAAAATAAAAGTTACAGGAGTCCCTGATAGCCGTCGTCAGGGTTTCGTTTCCATGCCCCCACACTCGCCAGCATTTAGGTGCAAGCGGGCCTTCACCGAATGTTCCCGTGCAGTTCACCTGATTGTTCAGAGTAATCACCCCTTCCATCAGGCCAGCGGTGGCAGACACCATTTTAAAGGTGGAACCTGGTGCAGCCGCGTACTGAGTCGCATAATTGTACTGGGGATTGGACTTATCCGCATTCAGCCTGGCATAGTACTCCGCATCCACTGAATTTGCCATTTTATTATTGTCATAACCGGGATACGAAACCAGCGCAAGCACATCTCCCGTATTCACATCCGTGATAACGGCGGAGGCATTGCAGGGATCCAGTGCCAGCTGCGCTGGCGTAATATCCAGATTGTTAATGCGGTTCTTCATGAACTGATAGGCGGACAGCGTCCCCTCCAAAAGCGCACCGGCCTCTTCCACCGGGATATTTACCTGATTTTGCTCACATAAAATCCGGCATACCTCTGTACCGCTAATCACGTCGTTCAGCAGCATATATTTATAAAAACGCTTCTGAAATTCCGTATTCTTTTCGATCATAACGACAATATATTCCCTGATCTTGTCGTAAATCTCGGAAGAGTTCGAATATTTGTCGTCCAGTTCCAACTTGCTCACATCAATCCAGTTCTGTGAAATACAGTACTTTAAATACTCGCTCAGGCTGATAACCTCATCTGTGGCCCATGCAATCTGGGTGGCATCATCCGGATCCACACTTTCGGCCATAATCACGCCGTTCCTGCGCAGAAGGCTCACGATATTGCTCTGATAGACCTGGTACTCTTCCGACAGCTGATTGTAAGGTGTCAGCCCTTCCGTCAGTTCGTAGTCAAGCCGTTCATAAACAGACTGTTTATATTTTGAGTGTGCTTCATATACCTCTTTTTCCGTCTCACCTGCATCATCGGCAGCTATGTGCTTCAAATCGATTACCGAATTATTAAAAAGCGTAAAATATACATCATAAATCGGAATCCTGATCTCGGCGCTGGTGGCAGCTTTATGCTCTTTCGCATTAACTATCATCTTGGATACCAGGCCTGCCAGCCTCTGCTCAAGTATATGATAGACCGCCTCCGTCAGCTCCTTGTCAATGGTCAGATAAACATTTTCCCCGGCCTTGGCATCTTTCCGCTCTTCCACGGAAATCACCTTTCCCATCACGTCCACGAATACCTTTTCATATCCTTTTTCACCCTGGAGCGTCGTCTCCAGATAGGATTCAATCCCGCTTTTACCGACTACGTCATTCAGGCTGTAGATGTCGCTGCCGATTCCCTGCTCTTCCATCCGGGAATTCAGTTCCGCCAGTTCATCGGAAGAAATTTTCCCCGTATATCCCAGAATATGGGCGAAATATTCGCTGTCAACATACCTGCGCACCGTATCCTCCACAATGGTGACACCGGGCAGTGACATGGAATTCTCCATAATTACCGCCACTGTCCTCTCATTGACATTTGTGGCAACGGTGGTTCCGATGTATTTCCTGTAGGAGGTCAGGTTCATGGCATATCGGATTGTGACCATTTTCAGCCAGTCCTCCCTGGAATATCCTTTTCCGGGCACAAAGGTACTCTCCCTGTCGTCCGGATCTTCATATTCGCCCACGGCAAATCTTGAAGTACCGCTTAAATATTCCATCACCTCTTCAGCCGTAGCCGTCCGCTGCTCATCCTTCAGGTCTCCCACACGGGTATGTCCGTACACATCGGCAAGAAATCGAAGCAAGGCCGTATCTTCCACGGAAAACGCATATTCGCCGTCCTCGTCCAGGTAAATCCTGAAGTCAGTGATACAGCTGTCACCGTTTTTCTCGATCATCTGAATCAGGCTGTAGATCATCTCGTTCAATTTCGCGTTCTTAAATCGCCCGGATTCGAATACATCCTCGATTTTCACGGAATACGCAAGCTCATTGTAGGCCAGTATATTGCCGTTTCTGTCATAAATATTGCCTCTTGTACTGGGAATGTCCCTTGTTTTCTCAATCTCGAGGACAAAATCATCCAGATATTGCTGTCCCTGTACAATCTGCAGTTCAAAACACCGATAAACCAGAATTCCTCCAAGCAGGATGAAAAGCAGTGTAAAAACAGTCAGCCTGCTTGTGATAATACCGATTACCTTATCTTTAAATTCATCAAACAAACTTTTGTGCTCTCCTTTTTTCCCATGCTTCCAGCTTCTTATTTACCTTTAAAACCAATGGATACAACAGCAGTGTCACCACAATTGTATACAATGCCTCCGGCAATATTACATGCATAAAATAATAGGTAAATTGAAACTTTCCGCGAAGCATAAATGTCAGAATATAGCATATAATTCCATAGGACAGGTCGCTTACGATAATCAGCGCAAGCGGCAGACGAATGTCCTCAGGGTAAAATATCCTGCTGAACTTGCCGTTAATATACCCTATGTACATCAGCAGCAGCGCATAAAAACCAAGAAAACTTCCGAAAAAAATATCATACAGCAGACCGCAGAAGAATCCGATCAGGAGACCTTCCCGTTCTCCGCACATAAAACCGAAAGACGACGTCAATATAATCATCAGATTCGGGATAATGCCTGCAAATGCAAGACTGCCGAAGACACTGCACTGTAGCACAAAACATATGATGATTAAGACTGCCGATACCACTTTCCTAAGCATTGAATCTCCTATTTTTATTCCGGTTCCCCATCTGCGGTTTTCTTGCGGTCCGTGATGACCAGTACCTCACCCAGATGCTCAAAGTCAACCGCAGGCACAATCTGGCCGGATTTTGTCAGATTATTGGCGTCTTTATCAATGGAACTGATATAGCCGATCAGAATATTGGGAAGGAACTTGTCACTGATATCCGACGTGACTACCTTATCTCCCTCTCTGACCAGATCCTGGCCGTCCATCAGCTGCTTAAAAGTAATGCAGCCTTCCGCCATCATTTTCAGATCTCCGGACACGGTCATGTTATCCTCCGTGGAGAGTGTCATGGCGCTCACATTGCTGTTGTCCGAAATAATGGATGTTACCTTGGCCCAATTGGGTCCCAGCGAAGTAATCCGCCCTACCAGCCCGCCTTCGGCAATCACATTCATGTCTATGGCAAGCCCGTCATTCTCGCCCTTATCTATAATAAACGCGGAATACCAGTTCCCGGAATCCCTGCCGATAATTCTGGCCCCCACCTTATTATACTGAGCATACTGTTCATCCAGGGCAAAAAGCGCCCGCAGCTTATTCAATTCATATTTATCCTGCTGCAAAAGCGTATTTTCTTCCGTCAGTGCGGCAATCTCTTTCTTCAGCCGGGCATTTTCGTCCAAAAGTTCCCGAATCTGCACAAGTTCTTCGGAACGGTTGGAAAGCCATTCCCCCACCTTGCCGATGCCCTGCTGAAACGGTATGACAACATATCCAACCACCACATTTAACGGTCTGTTGAACACATCCGTACCAAAAGTAACCAACATCATAACGGAACAAAGAATTGTTAAAATAAAAAGGAGGTATTTACTTGGCAGCGTAAACTTCTCTCCTTTTTTCTTTATAACCGGACTCATCTGCTCATCCCTTCAATAGCATACGCTACGGATTTATAATTATCATCCTTGATGATCTTGGCAAGCCCCAGTACCACGCTGGTAATCGGATTCTCAGATGCATTGACGCGCAATCCCGTCCCGGCGGCAATACGATCCGCCAGATGGCTGATCTGAGACGCTCCTCCCGTAAGATAAATACCGTGGCGGTAAATATCCGCGGCAAGTTCCGGCGGCGTCCTCTCCAAAATCACCTTCACATTGTCAACAATGGTATTAAAATGCTCTTCCAGGCATTCCACCACCAGCTTGGTAGGAATTTCACGTTCAATAGGCAATCCGGTGACGATATCACGTCCATAGACAATGGCACCCTTGCCTTCCACTTCCAACTCCTTTAAGCTGGTTTTGATCATCTCTGAAGTCTTGCCTCCGATAATCAGGCTGAATTCTTTCCTGACCGCAGCCCGGATTGCCTCGTCAAACTTCAGCCCGCCGGTCTTGATCAGCCGGCTAAGAACGATACCGCCCAGAGACAATATGGAGATTTCCGTGGTGTCAAAGCCCACATTGACCACAAGCACGCCCTGGGAATTCTTCACGTCAATATCCAGTCCCAGGCCGTCGGCAACCGCCTTTTCCACCACCATAATCTTCTTCGCTTTCACGTTGGCATCCTTCACAAGGTCGTAAAAAGCCCGCTTCTCTACTTCCGTCACATCCGTGGGCACCGCTATATAAAATTCTGCGGGCCTGGTAATTCCCTTCTGCAGACCGGTAATAAAATACCTTACAAGCGTCTCCATATTCTTGATATCTGCAATCACCCCGTTGGAAAGCGGGTAGGAAATGTGAATATTTCCGGGCGCTTTCTCATACATTTCAAATGCGGAATTACCATACGCAAACAGGACCTTCTTGTTTTCGATGGCAATCATATTCTTTTCCACCAGAACATTATCATCGCTTCTGCTGTAAATTTTAATGTTGTTGGTACCCAAATCGATACCGAATGCATTGTTTGCCAAAATGACAACCCCTTTCTAATGTAAATTGAGCCGAAACGGCATTCCATCGCCTTCCTGTCATGCCTTCCGGCTCCCTGCCTATATCCTGTAAAACCAGTCTGCTTCTCTGAAGCTGACATATCTGTTATCGCCGATGACAATATGGTCAAGCAGCGGTATTCCCATCTGTTCCCCGGCATCCCGAACCTGGGACGTAAGCCCCTTGTCCGCTTCGCTGGGGTTCGGATCCCCGCTGGGGTGGTTGTGTACCAGTATGATACTGACTGCCCGGCTCTCCAGAGCGGTGAGGAAGATTTCCCTCGAAGAAATCAGCGACATATTGACGCTTCCTTCCGATAACTTCCGTTCACATATCATCTGCCCCTTGGCATCCATACAGACCAGAATCACGCATTCCGTCTCCCGGTGTCTGAGCTTTTCCATAAAATAGGCCGCCACCTGGCCTGAACTTGTAAAATTGATACCCTCCGCAGCCTTCGCCGCACTCATCCGCATAGAGAGTTCTGCCAGGCATTTCAATTTCACCGCCTTTACCTCGCCAATCCCACGGATCCCCTGCAGCTCGTCCAACGTGACTTCATAGAGTCCTAACAGCCCCTCCCTGGGATATCTCGCAAGGTTCAGCACCTGTTCCGCCAGCTGCAGCGCATTTTGCTCCTTGGTACCCGTGCGGATAATAATGGCAAGCAGTTCTGCTTCTGTCAGGTTCTCCGCACCAAAGCGTAAAAACCGCTCATAGGGCTGTTCCTGCCGCTTTTTCTGCTTTGTTTTGGCCTTCCTGCCTGTTTTTTTAGAATATCCATCTGTCGGAGAATATTCTTTTTCCCCGGAATATGTCTCCTGTACGGGACATTCCGTTCCAATGGAATGTACTTCTTCCATGGAATGTACTTCTTCCATGGAATGCCTTTCTTCCACGGAATGTACTTGTTTCATGGGATGTACCTGTCCCATGGAATGTCTTTCTTTCATGATGTCCATGCGTCTCCTTCTGCCTTCTCCGACGCATCAAAACAATCACAGCAGTTTGTCCAGCCTGCGGCATCAACTGCTATCTGATAAACCGGTACACTACCAAAGCGATCACCACGCCAATCACACTGGCTATGGTAATCTGGATTGTCAATCCGAAGGTCAGTATAATGAACCCAAGATTCAGAACCACAGGTTCGTTCATCCCGAAGGATTGTCCATAATTTAAAAAGGTGCCTTCAAAATAAGTACCGATAAACCTGCCGATGACAAACCCCACCAGCACCAGTACAAGCAGTACCCAGTTCACTTTCTTCAAATTGCTTCCTCTTCCTTCTTTTGTCCCTCGGGAGGTATGCGCCTGCCGTTTCCCACACCTCAGGAAACGCCCGTTTCTCAATCCTCCCATCCGCGATGTCACATGAAGGCCCTGGCCCGATTGATAAGCCTTTACACATTCGCTTTTATATAGTACCACAAAATTCCAGTGCTGTACATAAAAATCATAGATTTTATTTTGAGTTTTTTCTACAGAAAATTACACTTTCAATCTGCTTTTCTCCACCAGTCCCTTGTTTACCATGGACTGAAGTGACTTCAGAATGCCGAATTTTGCATGCTGCCAGGTAAGGCCGCCCTGGAAATACACTGCGTAAGGAGGCTTGATCGGCCCGTCCGCCGACAGTTCTATGGAAGAACCGGACACAAAAGCCCCTGCGGCCATGATCACCTGCGCGTCATACCCCGGCATGTCCCAGGGTTCGGGTGTTACATGGCTGTCCACAGGCGCAGCCGCCTGAATTCCCTGGCAGAAAGCTATCACGCTCTCGGGATTTCCGAACGTAACTGCCTGAATGATATCGTGGCGGCTCTCCCTGCTGTCAGGCACCACTCCGAAACCCAACGGCTCATAGAGATTGGCCGCAAAAACCGCCCCTTTCAATGCGGAGGCTGTCACCGTAGGCGCCAGGAAAAGCCCCTGGTAAAAATCCTTCAAAATTCCCAGGGAAGCGCCCACCTCCTTGCCCAGCCCGGGCGATGTAAGGCGGAATGCCGCGTTCTCCACGCATTCTCTCGTACCCGCAATATAGCCGCCTATGGGAGCAAGGCCTCCTCCCGGGTTCTTAATCAGGGAACCCACCACCATATCGGCGCCTGCGTCACCGGGTTCCGTCACCTCCACGAATTCCCCGTAGCAGTTATCCACCATGCAGATGACATCCGGCTTTATCCCTTTTACAAAGGAGATAAGTTCCCCTATGCGCCCCACCGAAAGGGTAGGCCTGGTCTGATACCCCTTGGATCTCTGTATGGTCACAAGGCGGGTGCGGCTGTTCAGCGCCCTGCGGATTCCTTCATAGTCAAAGCTGCCGTCGGGAAGCAGGTCCACCTGGGAATAGGTCACGCCATACTCCGACAGGGAACCTCTGGACGGCCGGATCCCAATGACTTCTTCCAGGGTATCGTAAGGCTTTCCCACCGGGGACAGCAATTCGTCCCCCGGCCTCAAATTGCTCATCAGGGCCAGCGCCAGGGCATGGGTGCCGCATGTAATCTGCGGGCGCACCAGGGCATCCTCCGTGCGGAATACTCTTGCATACACCTCCTCCAGCCTGTCCCTGCCGAGATCGTTGTAGCCATAGCCTGTAGTGCCTGAAAGACAGGCCTCGCTGACCTGGCTCTCCTGCATGGCTTTCACTACCTTTAATTGATTTATCTCCGCAATTTCGTCTATTTCTTGAAAACGGGACTCCAGACTTGCCAGAATCTCGTTTCCGTACATGAAAACTTCCTGTTCGATGCCCATGCCGGCATATATTTCCCTCAAACCGTTCTCCGTCATAATCCTTATCGGGCTGCGCCCGCCTCCTGTCATTCATTTTCCGTCCGCCGATCCGGCGTGCAGAATCTACCTCCGCTTCCGTTCCTGTAAAGTCACATTCTCCCCAACGGAGCCGCAATCCCTCTCCTGTCCAGCTCTGCCAACATAAATTCCAAAATTCTGTCCTCGTCGCCGTCGAATTCGTTTTTGTTGATCCAGACGACTTCCTGTTCCCGCCTGAACCAGGTCAGCTGCCTCTTGGCAAAATGCCTGGTGTCGCGCTTAATCAGTTCCACGGCTTCCTCCAGGGTGATTTCCCCTTCCAGGCAGGATAATATTTCCTTGTAGCCAAGCCCCTGCATGGAAACCATCCCTCTGTGACAGCCCATGGCACGAAGGGCTTCCACCTCCGCCACAAGCCCCTGCTCCAGCATCTTCTCAACCCGCAGGCCGATTCTTTCATAAATGTGTTCCCTGATATCATTCAGGACAAAATAGCAGGAATGATAAGCGGAAGGCTTATCCCGCTCTCTCTTATTATGGCTTGAAATAGGCTCTCCCGTCAAATAGAAATATTCTAAAGCCCGCACAGTACGCTTTATATTGTTGGCATGAATCAGTTCCGCCGACAGCGGGTCCACCTGCCTTAACTGCTCATGGAGGTATGCGGCGCCCTTATCCGACGCAGCCTTCTCCAGGACGGCGCGGATATCCTGTCCTGTCTTGCACACGCCTGCCTGCCGCCGCATGCTGCCGGGAAACCCGGTATCCCTGTCGATGTCGTCCGCCTCGCCTGAATACCCGGTATCCCTGCCGGTATCATCCGCCTCAATGCCTAAATGCCTGGTATCCCTGCCGGCATCGTCCGTCCCAATGCCAAAATGCCTGGTATCCCCGTCTGTGTCGCCTCCTGTTCTTCCTGAAAAGTCAATATCCCGAAGAAGCGCCTGGACATAAAAACCGGTGCCGCCGGTTACGATAGGTATATGTCCCCTTTCATAGATGCCGGGAAGGCACTGTTCGCACATCTCCTTAAATACCGCCACGCTGAACTCTTCCCACGGTTCCAGAATGTCAATCATGTGGTGCAAAATTCCCTGCATTTCCTCCTGCGTAATTTTGGCAGAACCGATATCCATATGTCTGTAGACCTGCATGGAATCCGCAGATACAATTTCACCGTTTACAGCCTTTGCGAGAGCGATGGACAGCTTCGTCTTTCCCACAGCCGTCGGACCCGACAGCACTATCATTGGTCGTTTTCCTGTTTCCGGCTCTTCGTTATTCATTATCCGTTCCAATTTTACCACAGTCCCTTCCTGTTCCTTCTTTTTCCGGCTCAGCGCATTTCGCAAACGCCTGTTCGAAATCACCCATCCCATAGGGCATTCGCTCATACTCAGCTGACAATCCGCTTGAACTTCCGTTCCATTTCCGTCTTTGTCATCGCTATAATTGTAGGTCTGCCGTGGGGGCAGTTATAGGGATTTTCCAGTGTGAGAAGCTCATCAATAAGCGTTTCCGCTTCCGCAAAGCTCAACTTATTATTTCCTTTTACGGCGGCTTTACAGGACATGGAGGCTATTTTTTCCTCAATGACACGCAAGCCGCCAAAATTCACTCCGCCCGAAAGGCTGTCCAGCACTTCCAGGAACATTTCCCGCTCATGACAGCCGTACAAATCCACCGGCACACTGCGAAGGGCATATTCACTGCCGCCGAAGGCTTCCACTTCAAAGCCCAGCGCCGCAAATGTGTCCAGATGCTCCTTCAATACCGCTTCCTCCTGGCCTGACAGACTGACAATGACAGGCGGCAGCAAGCCCTGAGACATGACATTTTTCTCATGGTACTGCTTCATCAGCCGCTCATAGTTCACCTTCTCATGGGCGGCGTGCTGGTCAATCATCAGCATCCTGTCCTCAAATTCAATCAGCCAGTAAGTATCAAAGACCTGCCCTATCATGCGGAACCGGCTGCGGTTGTCCATGGTCAGAATCTTTTCTTCAAACAGGTTCAGCTGTTTCGCTTCCCCCTCCATACCGTGCAGGGGTTCTCCGCACCGCTCACGTCCGGTATCTGATACCGTTTCTTTCGATTGTGTTTCCGCAAGGACAGATTCACTCTTTTCTGCGGAATACGCTTCTTCTATGACAGGTTTTTCTTCCACGAAAAGTTCTTCTTCCGTCAATTCCGATGTTTCCTCAAAAAATACTTCTGCCGGATTCTCTCCTTCCGGTGTGGATGCTTGTTCTGCCAGTATTTCTGTTTCCGATATAGGCGCCTGCTCCGCCAGTACCTCTCTTTCCGGTATGGATGCCTGTTCTACCAGTATCTCTCTTTCCGGTATGGATGCCTGTCCCGCAGGTTTCTCCCTTTTCAGCATGGATGCCTGCTCTGCCAGTACCTCTCTTTCCGGCATGGACGCCTGCTCTGCCAGCGTTTCTCTTTCCGGTATGGACGCCTGTCCCGCAGGTTTCTGCCTTCCTTCCTGGCAAATATTCAGGGGGGCGGCATTGCGCTTCTTTATATTCGTTATATCATCTTTCTTTACACGGTTCCACACCGGATTCTGCGTAAAATCCTGCTGTTTGGGACGGTCGGAAGCATATTTCGCCTCCTCCATCACCCTGTAGGCATTGCTTCTCCTTTGCTCAAAGGGTTCCGGGGCATGCTGCCTTTCCCGCTCCTTCCGTTCCGCAGCCCGCCTTTCCCGCAGTTCTTTATCTGACGACAGGGACGCTTCCGGTATCATTTCCTGCTGCCGCAGAGCCTGCCGTACGGTTTCTGCCAAAAACCCGCTGAATCCGATGGCATCGCTGAACCGGACATCCATTTTGGTAGGATGTACATTGACATCCACCTTTCCGGGGTCCATGGTGATGTGGAGTACACACAGGGGAAACTTATGCTGCATCAGATATTCTTTGTATCCGTCTTCCACAGCCCTGGCAATGACATTGCTGCGGATAAATCTCCCGTTGATAAAATATATCTCAAAATTACGGTTGGACCGCACCTGGACAGGCTTGCCCAGATACCCTTCCAGGCGAATCCCCTCCCGCTCTGTGCTGACGGGCACAAGGGCACCGGCCACCTCCCGCCCGTAGATACGATAAATTACTTCCCTTAAGTCTCCGTTTCCGGAGGTGTGGAACTTCATCTGCCCGCCCAGGACCAGTTTGAAAGAAATATCAGGCCTGGACAGTGCGAGATGTTCCATCAAATCCGCAATATAGCCGCCCTCCGTGGCCGGCTGCTTTAAAAACTTACGCCGCACGGGCGTGTTGAAGAACAGATTCCTCATCAAAAAAGTAGTGCCCTCCGGCGCCCCCACTTCTCCGAAGCCGACTTCCCTGGACCCTTCCAAAAGGATGCGGCTGCCGCTGAGAGCATCCGCCGTCCTGGTGATAACCTCTACTTTTGAAACCGCGGCAATGCTGGAAAGCGCTTCTCCACGGAAGCCTAAACTGGAAACCCGCATCAGGTCGTCCGCATCTTCTATTTTGCTGGTAGCGTGCCGCAGAAAAGCCGTGCGCAGCTGTTCCCCACGCATGCCGCAGCCGTTGTCCGTCACGCGGATAAATTCAATTCCGCCGTCTTTTGCCTCTACGGTAACGGCTGTTGCATCGGCGTCTATGGCATTTTCCACCAGTTCCTTAACCACACTCCCCGGGCGCTCCACCACTTCGCCTGCGGCTATCTTGTCTATTGTCTCAGAATTCAGGATATGTATATTGGCCATATTTCCCCTTCCCTTTTCCGAAATCGGTAAATGAATATCGTTCCTCCGAACAGCTTTGTGCGATAAAACATATAAAAAGGACGCCCTCACCGCAAACGGCAGTTCGTCCTTATTTTACCACACAATTTGTATCTTGTAAAATTTCTTTTCGGCATCCGGCGGCCAATGACAGTAAAACAGGAGCGCAGAAACGTAACCGTGCCGAATAAAAAGATGCCCCGAGAAAAGGCGGAAACGGTATATTTTCCGCTTTCACGGAAAATGGGAATCGAACCCATGACACACCTTTGCCACCAATACTGGAAGTAACCGTTTCCATCGCATCGAAGCATCCTGTTATATAAATCGGCCGGATTGGCGTTTTTCATTATACTTTTTCGGAAATTTATTCTGATTCCTGTGTCTCCAGAGTCATATCCTTCCCACCGCCGGTTTTACCCTGTTCCGTCTTCCAGGTTCTCTCATCGTATTCCCTGTCTCCCCGGCGCCACACCTCCACGGAGATAATATTCCCCAGCCTGTCCCGCTGCACGGAAATATCCGTCTCTCCCTTTTCCCTCGACTGGAAGGCACCCAGCATTTTATCCTCATAGTTGCGGATTTGTTTCCCCTTATAGAGCCAGAATCCGTCTTTCCCCTTCTCAATCCCCCATTGCGCATACTCCGCAGCTATTTCATCCTCATCCAGGCACAGATTCAATTCCACGAAAAAGGCCCGTTTTTCCACGCCGAACGCTTCCGCAAGCGCCGCCTTGATCTCCCTCTCCAGGATATCCGGGTCGCCGGAAGTGTCTTCCCGCAGTACGGAAAAAATCGCTTCCATTGCCCTTTCCCCGGCATTTTCACCCAGCGATATATCACGGGCAATCCTGGCTTTCACACCCCATCTGGAATTTGAGCTGGCGCAATACGGCGCCAGGTAAGAAGAAAAGGGCGCCTGCCCGCCGGAGGCAAAGACTGCCGTACTTCCCAGAAGAAACAACAGGGAAAACAACAGGGTTATGACAGTTGCCTTTCTGTAATGGACGATACCCTTCACACGCTTCTCCACCTCGCTTCTGGAAAATGCGCTGTAAAGCAGCGTGGAACGCCCGCCTGTGATTGCCATGGCCAGCAGGCTGTAAGCATAGCTTTTACGTCCTTCTTCGTCGCAGCGTTCCAATACGCCTGCATCACATGCCGCCTCCAGATCTGAAGCAAGGCATTTCGCCATGACCCACACCAGCGGATTGTACCAGTTCATAACCAGTGTAAGCAGCATGATATTTTTCATCCAGTTATCCCTGCGACGGATATGCATGGTTTCGTGCGCGAGAATATGGCGCAGAAGTACGGTATTTTGGAAATCTATACGCGTCGGAAAGTATATTTTGGGTGCAAGCAGGCCGCATACCATGGGAGACGCAATTTCGTCATTGGTAAAAACCAGTACATGCCCCATATCCAGCTCGCGCAGCAGGCTGTTCACGGTCTCATTATGCTCCATCAGCAGGCTGCCTTTCAGTTTTTTGGCGTAACTGTACTTCTGCCAGCCCAGGACTCCGGCCGTTGCCGCAAGGCCCAACAGGTACAGCACAGGCAGCACATTGCGCAGGGAACGGATTCCATAGCCGACATTCTGAAACTGGGGAACCGCCGAGCCGTTTCCTGCCATCACATTCTCTTCTGCGACGGCTTCCACAGAAGCTTCCGCTCCCCCCAAGGCTGCCTGGCCTATTGCGGTGTCAGTTGCAGCATAGGCAGCCGTTTCGCTGAAAAAGACCTGATCCGAAAACAGGTCAGACATAAAAGGTGCAGACGGAACCGGAAGGCTCAATGGGCTGCTGATGGAGAAGGGTACCAGCAGCCGTAAAAGAACCACGCCCCAGAGTACCGGAAACACAAATTTCGGCATTCTCTCCTTCAACAGAAACCTCAAAAAAAGCACGGCCAGAATCATTACACTTCCATACAATGCCATATAGGAAAACGGCATATTCATCCTAAAATGCAGCATTTATTTCGCCTCCTCTATCATGCGGGCAAGCCGGGCAGCCTCTGCCTCAGATATCCCCTGATTTTTTAAAAATGATGAAAAAAACAATTCGCTGGAACCGCCGAACATCTTGTCAATGAGCTGTTCTGTCTCCGTCCGGGCCACCTCGTCCCTGCTCACCAGGGGTGTACACACAAAGCCCGGTTCCCCCCGCTCCACAGCCCCCTTCTCGATACATTTCCTGATGACGGTATAGGTGGTATTCTTGTTCCAGCCGATGCGCGCGGACAAAATGTCCACGATCTCCTTTGCGGGCCTGGGACCCTGCTCCCATAAAACTTCCATAACCTTCAGTTCTGAATCAAATAGTTTACCTTCCACAAGTTCTCCTTTCCGGTACTGGCCTGTATGCTGTATCATGTAAAACTAAAATGGACTATTGCAATAGTCTGACGTCATATTTAGACTATCACAATAGTCCGGATGTGTCAAGCGGTAATGTAACAGCGGTAATCAAGCGCGCCGCTTCAAACGGCAAAACTCCACTGCACGGGCCTGCGCATAAAAAGGGCTGCCAGGTTTCCTGACAGCCCTCTTTATCCGTTTTTATCCGCACATCTCCTCGCCGGTATATAATGTCAGCCCTCCGCCCAGCACTGCTTCTGCTGCGGCAGCGCCGTCCGAAGCTTTCACAATCATCGCCCTCCTGTCAGCCGACGCCAGTGCATACATGTACTCCACATTAAGCCCCTTTCCGCACAGGATATGGGTCAGTTTATGCAGCTCTCCCACCTGGTCCTCCAGCCGGACGGCCAGCACATCCGTCAGCATGGCTGAAAATCCGTTCTCACGAAGAGCCGTTTTCGCCAGTTCCGGGTCTGATACCACCATGCGGAGCATACCGTATTCCGTGGTATCGGCCATACTGAGTGACAGGATATTGATCCCATGCTTTTTCAGCACTTCTGTCGCCTTTTCAAGGCGTCCTTCACGGTTTTCCATAAATACGGACAACTGTTTTACGAACATATATTCCTCACTTTCCATGCAGCCCAAACATTTCCGTCCCCGCTGCACCTCAATTTGCCGCCCCTCTTCCAAAGACGCTTTTCCATCCGGTTTTTCCTGTCCGGCACCGCCCAGGCGCGCCGCCAGCATCTTCAGGAATTGCCGTACACACTTCCTTTAAAACGTCCGGCATTAAGGGTGTGACCTCAATTTCCAAACCTCCGGGCATGCCGGTTCAAACGGTAACGCGCAGAAATACCTCAGTCAAGCTTTCGATTGTCGATTACATGCACTGCCTTGCCCATGCTGCGCTCCAGCGCCTTAGGCTCCACCAGCTTCACTTTCACCGCCAGGCCTATGGCCTGCTGAATTACATGCTCAATCTTTCTGGTCAGGTTCTCCAATTCCCTGATTTCATCCGAGAAGAAACGCTCTTCCACCTCCACCTGCACTTCCAAAGTATCCAGGTTGTTCACTCTGTCCACAATCATCAGGTAATGCGGCGTGGTACCGCCCATCTCCAAAAGCGCCGCCTCAATCTGGGACGGGAATACATTGACGCCCCGGATGATCAGCATATCATCGCTTCTGCCCGTAAACCTGGCAATCCTTGCCGTAGTCCGGCCGCATTCGCAGGGCGTATGATCCATGCTTGTCAGATCCTTGGTCCTGTAACGGATCAGCGGAATGCCCTCTTTTGACAAGGTAGAGATGACCAGCTCTCCCGTGACGCCGTCCGCCACCGGTTGGAATGTTTCCCTGTCTACAACCTCCGGAAGGAAATAATCCTCATGCACATGGAGTCCCCTGTGAAACCGGCAGTCCGTCGCCACGCCCGGTCCCATAATCTCGCTGAGTCCGTATATGTCATGGGCATGGATTCCCAGCATCTCCTCCATCTTGTCACGCATTTTCTCTGTCCATGGCTCTGCCCCGTTTAAGGAAGCCTTCAGCTTAATCTTATCACGGACTCCCATTTCCAGAATGGTTTCGGCAATGTGCATCAGATAGGAAGGCGTACACAGAATTCCGGTGACACCGAAATCCACCATCATATTAATCAGCTTCTTTGTATTCCCGGTGGACATGGGTACCACGGTAGCCCCCATTTTCTCCGCGCCGTAATGGCCGCCCAGCCCGCCGGTAAACAACCCGTATCCGTAGGCCACCTGTATGATGTCCTCCCGGCCCAGGCCCGCCATGCTGATGCATCTGGCCACACACTCGCTCCACATGTCGATATCCCTCCTGGTGTAGCCCACCACGGTAGCCTTTCCCGTGGTCCCGCTGGAGGCATGGATTCGCACAATCTGGGAGTTAGGAACGGCGAACATTCCGAATGGATAGGTATCCCGCAGATCGTCCTTGGTGGTAAAAGGGAGCTTTGTCAGGTCTTCCAGTCCCCGAATATCTCCCGGTTCCAACCCAATCGCCTGCATCTTTTTGCGATAGTACTCCACGTTGTGATACACTCTGTCCACCAGCTTTACCAGCCGCGCTCCCTGCAGGGACTGCATCTCATCCCTGCTCATACATTCCTTTGTCTCGTTCCAGATCATATTCCGCTGTCCTCTCCTTTTTCTACATTTCAGTTTCCATCAGATACCCGGCCTCAAAAGCTCTGCGGTTCACTTCCACTGTCTTCGGAGGGACAGTCGCCTCCAACACTTTGACCCAGTCATCCTTCTCAAATCCCATATACCTGGCGGCAGCCCCCAATACCACTACATTAAAGGCTTTGGGTGCGCCCATTTCCAGAGCTGTCTTCGTGGCCTCCACCACAACGGTTTTCCTTGCTGCCTGCAGAGTCTCCAGTATATTCTCAGGATACTCTGCAGCTCCTGTTACCACTGTAATGGGATCGATACGCCAGTCATTGACAATGACCACGCCGTCCTTCTTCAGAAAATGCAGATAGCGCAATGCCTCCAGCCGTTCAAAGGCAATCAGCACATCCGCGCAGCCCTCCTCCACGATAGGCTCCGCAACCTGCTCCCCATACCGCACAAAAGTCACCACACTGCCGCCGCGCTGGGCCATGCCGTGAACCTCGGACAGCTTCACGTCGTATCCTCCGTGAATCGCCAGGTTCCCCAATATCCGGCTGGTCAGAAGCGTACCCTGCCCGCCTACGCCTACAATCATAATATTCTTCACGTTCATGCCCATTATCCTCCTAATATAAATCGCTGCGCCACGGCACCAAAGCGTAAAAAATCAAACCTTCCTTCTCGTCTCTATGGCATCAAATCCGCACAGGTTTGCGCACAGCCCGCAGCCATTGCACATCGTCTCGTCGATTGCCACCGTCCCGTCCGGATTCCTGGTCAGGGCCGGGCAGCCGGGCTTCAGGCAGGCGCCGCACTTCCTGCATTTTTCGGGAACCGGCACACACTTGTCCGGGAAGGTAACTCCCTTCAGCAGGACACATGGCGCCTTGGTGATAATAACCGATACCGCATCCCTCTGTGTCTCCCTGCGGAAGGCTTCCATAAGCCCGTCCTGATCAAAGGCGCTGATTTCATATACATGCTCAATCCCGAGAGAACGGCACAGCTGCGTGATATTGATTGCCGGGACTGTCTCTCCCTTCAATGTCCTGCCTGTGGCAGCATGGTCCTGATGCCCTGTCATACCGGTGGTGGAATTGTCCAGAATCACCACCGTCCCGCAGGACTGATTGTAAACCATATTCATCAGGGAGTTAATTCCCGTATGCATAAACGTGGAATCGCCGATTACCGCCACCCAGTTACGGATGTATTCCTTTCCCCTGGCCTTCTCCATTCCGTGAAGGGTGCTGATACTGGATCCCATGCACACAGTGGTGTCCACCACGCTCAAAGGCGCCACGGCACCCAAGGTATAACAGCCGATATCTCCCGCCGCATGGATTTTCAGCCGGTTCAATACGGAATACACGCTGCGGTGGGGGCAGCCCGGACAGAGAATGGGCGGCCTGGCAGGCACCCTGGCGGGCGCATCGGCACTGCAGTCCTGTCCCAGCACACGCTCCCTGATCATATTGGCGCTGTACTCTCCCTGGACGGTAAAAAGTTCCTTGCCGACAGCCTGCAGAATTCCCCAGGACTTCACCTGTTCCTCAATCACCGGTTCCAGTTCTTCAAATATGTACAGCCGCTCAACCCTGGCGGCAAATTCTTCGATTAATTTTCGGGGAAGGGGATGCACCAGCCCAAGCTTCAGCACGCTGGCATCCGGCATGGCCTCCCGCACATACTGATAAGGGATCCCGCTCGTGATAAAGCCCACGGACAAATCCCGGTACTCCGCCCGGTTCACAGACAGGGTGCAGGCATCCTCCGCCATTTTTTTCATCCGCTCTTCCACCACGATATGACGCTCGATGGCATTCACCGGCATCATTACAAATTTAGCGATATTCCGTTCATAGGCAAGCGGCTCCCGCTCCTGCCGCTCCTCCAGTTCCACGATTCCCTGGGAATGGGAAAGCCTGGTGGTGGAACGCACCATCACAGGCGTATCATATTGTTCGCTTAAATCAAAGGCAAACTTTGTGAATTCCCTGGCCTCGGCACTGTCCGACGGCTCCAGTACGGGAATCATGGCTGCCCTGGCCACCATACGGCTGTCCTGTTCATTCTGGGAGCTGTACATTCCCGGGTCGTCTGCCGCTACCACCACCATGCCGCCGTTCACGCCGGAATAGGCAGCCGTAAAAAGCGGATCCGATGCCACATTTACTCCCACATGCTTCATGCAGCACATGGAACGTGCCCCTGCGATGGAAGCGCCCACTGCCACCTCTGCCGCCACCTTCTCATTAGGCGACCATTCCGCATAAACCTCATCATACTTTGCGATTGCTTCACTGATTTCCGTACTGGGTGTGCCGGGATAAGCAGCCGATACTTTTACGCCCGCCTCATAGGCCCCCCGCGCTATGGCTTCGTTGCCAAGCAGTATTTTTTTCTCTGACACGTTGCTCCTCCTGTCTCACGAAACATATTTATCATTTTAAGGTACTTTTTGTCGTATGTCAACAGGATTATCCCTCCTGCTTTTGCCTGTAAACACCGCAGTCCAGATGACGATATGCCAGTTCCGTGGCAACTCTGCCCCTGGGCGTCCGGTTCAGAAGGCCGTTCTTGATCAGATACGGCTCGTACACATCCTCGATGGTTCCCGCATCCTCTCCGATGGCCGCTGCCAGCGTATCAAGCCCCACAGGGCCGCCGTCAAATTTCTCAATCATGGTCTGCAGTATATTCCGGTCGATATGGTCCAGCCCAAGCTTATCCACATCCATGAGGTCAAGGGCGGTACGGGCCACCTCCAGCGTGATGATTCCGTCATACTTTACCTGGGCGAAATCCCTCACCCGCTTTAAGATCCGGTTGGCAAGCCTGGGCGTCCCGCGGCTCCTCCTCGCCATTTCCATGGCCCCTCCCGGCTCGATTTCCACTCCCAGGACCCTGGCGGAATGGATGATAATCACCTGCAGCTCTTCCACCGTATAGAATTCCATGTGATGGATCATTCCGAACCGGTCCCGCAGCGGAGCCGTCAAAAGCCCCGCCCTGGTGGTAGCCCCCACCAGCGTAAACCTGGGCAGTTCCAGACGCACGGAACGGGCTGTGGAGCCTTTCCCGATCATGATATCGATACAGTAATCCTCCATGGCCGGATACAGGACCTCTTCCACCTGCCGGTTCAGACGGTGTATCTCATCCACAAAAAGCAGGTCGCCTTCCTCCAGATTGTTGAGGATTGCGGCCATTTCCCCGGGTTTTTCAATGGCGGGGCCGCTTGTCACCTTCAGATGGGTGCCCATCTCGTTTGCGATAATGCCCGCAAGTGTGGTTTTGCCCAGCCCGGGCGGTCCATAGAACAATACATGGTCCAGCGCGTCTCCCCGCAGCTTTGCCGCTTCAATATATATCTTCAGGCTTTCCTTTACCTTGGACTGGCCAATGTAATCGTCCAGTTTCTGCGGCCGCAGGGAGCCTTCTATCTTGATATCCTCTTCGGTTATATTTGTCTCAATCATTCGTCTGGGCATATTTTTTACCTTGTCCGTTTATTTGCAGCCCCTTTCCGCTGCGGTTTCAAAACATCTTCTTCAGGGCGGCCTTCAGCACCGCGCCGGAATCCATGGTTTCAATTCCCTCTATGGCATTGACCGCCTTCACGGCCTCAGCGTTCCCGTAGCCGAGCGAAACAAGCGCTTCCACAGCCTCTCTCTTCTGGGGGCTGTCGCCCGCTTCGGCATTTGCCGTCAGATTACTTCCAATCTCACGCCCAATCTCGGTATCCTCCACCTTGATCTTATCCTTCAGTTCCAATATCAGCCGTTCCGCCGTCCTGGCCCCGATTCCCGGCGCTTTGGTTATGGCCTTTACGTCCCCCGACATAATGGCAAACCGCAGGGAATCCGCATCCAGGACAGAAAGGATGGCCAGCGCCCCCTTGGGTCCGATGCCGTTCACCGTTATACACCGCTTAAATATCTCCAGGTCATTTTTAGACAGAAATCCGAACAGATGTACGGCATCCTCCCGCACATTCGTATAGGTATAGATTTTTACCTTCTCACCGATACCGGGAAGCTTTGCTGCCGTGTCCGCGGATATTTTTACGTTATAGCCGATACCGCCCACGTCAATGACGACATTATCTTCTGCGATATCATCTACTGTTCCCTTTACATATGCTATCATAAAGCCTCCTCCCGGTCCCTGCCGAACGGAACCGGCCTTTTTTTGTTCCGGGAATCAAAAAGCGGCTCCGCCATAAAAATCACATGGCTGAAACGTTCACTCGATTCCCGGATCCTTCCTGAGCAGCTTCCGGAAAACAATAGCGAAGCACACCATATGCACCGCAAATGTCAGTCCCCAGCTGATGGGATAGGAAAAATACAGGCATTCTAGCGTATGATAGCTCCGGAAAATGGTATAAATCCAAACCACACGCATCAGGCATGCCCCCGTCAGCGATACCAGCATGGGCATAATGGCATATCCCATGCCCCGCAGCGCTCCAACGGCCACATCCATCATGCCGCATAGAAAGTACGGCGTACAGATAATGCGCATTCGCAGAATTCCGTACGAAATAACCGCCGGGTCCACTGTATACAGCTTAAGCAGCGTCCCTCCGAACAGATAGGCCGCATATCCCATCAGCACCCCCACGGCTACCACCATCACCTCACATATCAGCAGTACCTTACGGATTCTCTTATATTTCCGGGCGCCGTAATTCTGGCCGCTGAAGCTGATGGCTGCCTGGTGAAAGGCGTTCATGGCCGTGTATACAAATCCCTCTATATTGCTGGCAGCCGTGTTTCCCGCCATGGCAACGGAGCCGAAGCTGTTCACGGATGACTGGATTAACACATTGGATATGGAAAACAAGGCTCCCTGCATTCCCGCAGGAACACCGATTTGAACCATCTTCAACAGCTTGTCCGGCACGATCTTCAGCCCTTTCAGTTCCAGTCGGTAAGCGCTTTCCGTCTGAACCAGGCACCGCACTACCAGGGCCGCGGAAATGGCCTGGGATACCACTGTGGCTATGGCCACTCCCGCCACTCCCATGGAAAAGACAATCACGAAAATCAGGTTCAAAACCACGTTCACCACCCCGGCTATCAGCAGATAGTAGAGGGGCCTTTTCGTGTCACCCACGGCCCGAAGGACGGCACTGCCGAAATTATATACCATCATAAACGGCATACCGGCAAAATAAATCCGCATATAAAGAACGGAATGTGCAATCACGTCCTCCGGCGTCCCCATCCAGCCAAGCGCAGGCTTCGAGAGAAAAAATCCCAGAAAAATCAGGATAATCCCTCCTGCTATGGCCGTGGCAACCGATGTCTGTACCGTCTCTGTCAGTTCCCTGTCCTGCTTTGCCCCGTAAAACCTGGCTACAAGCACATTGGCTCCCACCGAAAGCCCGATAAAAAGGTTCACAATCAGATTGGTCAGCGAACCGGTAGAGCCTACCGCCGCCAAAGCCTCATTTCCTGCAAAGCGCCCTACCACCACGATATCCGCCGCGTTGAAGAGAAGCTGCAGAATCCCGGACAGCATCAGCGGTATATAGAAGATCATGATCTTGCCTAAAAGCGGGCCATCGCACATGTCTATCTCGTATTTTTTTTCATTTTCCTTAACCATTGCCTCTTCCGGTTCCTTTCCTGTCACCTTCTGCCAACCTGGCAAAAAGAGCTTCGCAGCCATATAAACTGTATCCTGCGAAGCTCCAAATCCCATTTGCCCATGTGGTTTCCGTCATACATGGGTAGATTTTTACAATAGAAGAATTTCGGCTATTTATTGTTGATATAATTGATCAGCCCTTCGGAAGCGATAATCTTCTGCATAAACTCCGGAAAAGCCTGTCCCTGAAAGCTGGTTCCCTTCGTCACATTGGTGATAACGCCGGAGTCAAAGTCCACTTCCACCTCGTCTCCTGCCTCGATTCCCCTGGACGCCTCCGGACATTCGATGATAGGCAATCCGATATTGATGGCATTGCGATAGAAAATCCTGGCAAATGTCTCCGCTATGACACAGCTGACCCCGGCGGCCTTGATGGCAATGGGCGCATGTTCCCTGGAGGAACCGCAGCCGAAGTTCTTCTCCGCCACAATGATGTCGCCTTTTGTCACCTTCTTTATAAAATCCGCGTCAATATCTTCCATGCAGTGCGCTGCCAGCTCCGCAGGATCGGAACTGTTCAGGTACCTTGCCGGAATGATTACATCCGTGTCTACATTATCGCCGTATTTAAATACTGTCCCTCTCGCGTTCATATCTCCCTCATTCCGCAATATATCGTTCTTTGACTAACGAAAAAACGAATCGGAATGCTCCTTTCCTTTTATTTTACAGGTGATTACCCGCCTGCATGTTTCAGTTCAGGTCATCCGGACCCGAGATTACCCCTGTAATCGCACTGGCTGCCGCAACCGCAGGGCTGGCCAGATAAATCTCGGAAGTCACATGTCCCATACGGCCCACAAAATTTCTGTTGGTAGTGGATACACAGCGCTCTCCTTCTGCCAGAATGCCCATATATCCGCCCAGGCAGGGTCCGCAGGTAGGCGTGCTGACAATGGCACCTGCTTCGATAAATGTCTTCAGAAGCCCTTCTTCCATGGCCTGCATATAAATGGCTTGAGTAGCCGGAATCACAATACACCGCATGCCCTTTGCCACATGGCGCCCCTTCAGCACCTCTGCAGCAGTCCGCAAATCATCCAGGCGCCCGTTGGTACAGGAACCGATGACCACCTGGTCTACGGCGATTTTCCCCATCCCGTGGATTTCGTCGATGGTATGCGTATTCTCCGGAAGATGGGGAAATGCCACCGTTGGACGCAGCGCACCCAGGTCAATGGTGTACTCCGCTTCATACTCCGCATCGGCGTCCGCTTCATAAATCTGATAGGGTTTATCGGAATGCTCCCTGATGTACTCTTCCGCTAACCTGTCCACAGGAAAGATACCGTTCTTTCCGCCGGCCTCAATGGCCATGTTCGCAATGGTAAAGCGGTCGTCCATGGAAAGGTTTGCAATGCCGTCTCCCGTAAATTCCATGGACTTATACAATGCCCCGTCCACGCCGATCATCCCTATAATATGTAAAATCACATCCTTACCGCTGACCCACTTTGCCGGCTTTCCGGTGAGAATAAAACGGATGGCTGCAGGTACCTTGAACCATGCCTTGCCGGTGGCCATTCCCGCTGCCATATCCGTACTGCCCACGCCAGTGGAAAATGCTCCCAGCGCGCCGTAGGTGCAGGTATGGGAATCCGCGCCGATGATTACATCCCCTGCCACGGTAAGCCCTTTCTCGGGAAGCAGCGCATGCTCAATCCCCATCTCTCCCACTTCGAAATAGTTGGTAATTTCATTCCTGCGGGCGAACTCCCGGACACATTTACAGTGTTCCGCGGATTTTATATCTTTATTTGGTACAAAGTGGTCCGGCACCAGCGCAATCTTATCCTTGTCGAATACACCCTTTACCCGAAATTTCTCCATCTCCTTGATTGCTACCGGGCTGGTGATATCATTGCCCAGCACAAGGTCAAGATTCGCTTCGATCAGCTGTCCGGCCTGCACCTTCTCCAGGCCCGCCGCGGCAGCCAGAATCTTCTGTGTCATTGTCATTCCCATATCCGTTTATCCTGCCTTTCTGTCGAATGTCTGTTTTCCATCATATCATAATTATGCATATTATTCAAATAGAAAATTTATCCCGGAAACTGCCGTTCCATACTGCCGCCCGCTATCTTCGTCGCCTCGATTCTGTCGAACAGCTTTGCACACGCTAATGTATCCTTCCAGGGAACCACTGTGCTCTCCTGCCTCCCCTCCCGGACACAGCTGATTGCTTCTTCTATTTCATAGGTAAATCCGTTGGCTGTCTCCCGGTCGGTGAAATGTTCCGTCAATTCCCCTCTTTCATCATACAGAAAGCACTCCGTGGAATGATGGGGCGCGGGCAGCACGATTTTCCCCTTTCCTCCGTACAGCACCATCTGGGACTCCAGATTGGCCGCAAAGCTTGTGGCCAGGTCTGCCAGTGTATGGGCAAACTCAATGGATATATGATTATTCATATCCACACCGCTCTCGCCCCAGGCCGCAGACACGCTGATGTTCCTGATATCCTGGTTCAGAATCCAGGTGGTGATCTCATAGGCATAGACGGTGATATCCTTCGCCGCCCCGCCTCCCAGCCGGGGATTCCGATAACGGTTCTCATCCCCTTCCGGCGCGATAAATCCGATGGAAATCCGGGAAATCTCCGGAATGCCAATACGTCCTTCTTCCACCCACGCCCTTACCTTTTTCACGGCAGGGAGAAAACGGCTCCACATGGCTTCCATGACAAAGACGCTCCTGGCGGCAGCGGCGGCAAAAACCTGCTCCGCCTCACGGCTGTTCTGAAACATGGCTTTTTCACATAATACAGGAATCCCCCGCTGGATGCAGAGCATGGCAAGGCGGCAATGGTCATTAGGCGTCACTGCGATATACGCGCAGTCCGGTTTCTCCGTATCCAGCAGTTCCTCATAACTCCCGTAAGCCCGTACACCGCCGTTCTCAGCGGCAAAATGTTCCGCTCTCTCCTTGCTTTTGCTGGCCACCGCACATACTTCGCAGCCCGCAATCAAAGACACTGCCTGGCAGAACTTTACCGCTATTTTTGCGGCTCCCAAAATTCCAAAACGGAATATGCTCATTTTCTTTCCCTTTCTCCCTTGTCAATTATTATCACCTCTGTCCAGGCCACCGTCCCTGGCGGCAGGACAGATTTCTTCACCGTATTCCCTTTGTTGTTCCTTCCTGCAAACGCATTTCAGGTATCCCCGCGGCACGACAGCAACGCAAACTGTAAATGAATATGCTAAAATGATAAAAAGTGGATTTTAACATGCATGCCACATATCAAATCCACTTTTTACCTGACATAATTATAACCTATCTCTCTACCGTAGACAAGATCAGGCTCATACTGCCGTTCATTTCCACCTTACCGTATCCGTTGGGGATAATGAAATGATCACCCTTATGTACTTCCGACCCGTCCACACTGCCGTCTCCCTCCAGCACGGATGCCGCCAGGAAGGGATAGCTCTGCTCAAATACCGCGCTGCCGTTCACATCCATTTTGAAAACCGTATACTTTTCACAGGTATAAATCTGGTTCAGCGTATTCTCCGGCAGATTGGAGATGGACTCTACGCTTTCCTCCGCGGATTTCGCAGGCACCGTGATGACATCCAGGCTCTTCTCGATATGAAGCTCACGGGGCTTCCCGTTCTGCAGGCGCCCATAATCGTAAAGGCGGTACGTAATGGCGCTGTTCTGCTGGGTCTCTAAAATCAATGTGTCTGCTTTGATGGCGTGTACCGTCCCCGGGTCAATCTGGATAAAATCTCCCTTGTGGATGGGAATCTCCCGAATCAGCTCCTGCCATCTTCCCTCTGCGACCATCTGCTTCAGTTCTTCTCTGTCCTTTGCATTATGGCCGATTACAATGGTTGCATCTTCTTTACAGCCCATGATATACCAGCATTCCGTCTTACCCAGGCTGCCGTTTTCATTCTTCCGGGCATAGGCATCGTCCGGATGCACCTGGATACTCAAATCATCCTGCGCGTCAATGATTTTCGTCAGCAGCGGATACCTGTCATACTGCAGGTTTCCGAACAATTCCGGATGCTCCGCCCACAGCTCCGACAGCTTCCTGCCCTTATACGCGCCGTCCCGTACGGTTCCGTCTCCCTCCGGATGTGCGGAAACGCCCCAGCACTCCCCGATGCCGTCTCCCTCCACCGGATATCCGAATTCTTCACGCAGCTTTACGCCGCCCCATATATTGTGCATACATACAGGTACTAAAAAAAGCAGCTCTTTTCCTTCTTTTTTCATAAATGTTTCCTGTCCCTTCCCAGTTATTTCTCAATATCAAAACCGCTGCGCCGCCCTGAAGATAACATCACTTCGGCGCACGTCCCGGCTGCCGCAAGGCACCCCGGGCAGCAACATCACCCAAGCGCATCCAGCCCCAGCTTAATTGCCCCCATAATCCCGGGGTCTTCTCCCAATGCAGGCGGAACGATATAATCATCGATATTCTCCAGGATCATCTTATGGGCAACGTAACCGTTCAGAAGGCGCTGTACCTCTTTCCGCACCATTCCGAACAGCCTCTGCTGATGCATGATGCCGCCCCACAGAATGATTTTCTGCGGAGAATATACCATGATGTAGTCCATGATCGCCTGAGCAATATAATACGCTTCCAGCTCCCAGACCTCGTCCCTGTCAGACAGTTCGATTCCCTTCTTCCCCCAGCGCTCCTCAACGGCAGGACCGGATGCCAGACCTTCTATGCAGTTTCCGTGGAACGGGCATTTTCCCTTGTAGCTGTCATTCGGATGCCGCTCTATCATAATATGGCCGCCTTCCGGATGAACCAGGCCATGAAGCAGGCCGCCGTTCACATAGACGCCCACGCCAACACCGGTACCTACGGTAATATAGATGGCGCTTTCCGCCCCTTTGGCAGCCCCCCAGGTCACTTCTCCCAGAACCGCGCCGTTTACATCCGTGTCAAACCCTACCGGCACATTCAGCGCTTCCCGAAAGGTTCCCACCACATCGCAATATTCCCATCCTTTTTTGGGTGTCTTGGTGATATACCCATACGTATCCGATGCCTTATTCAAATCCAGGGGTCCAAAGCAGCCTATTCCCAGAGAGCTGATATCCCAGTTCTTATAATAACCAATCATATCCTCAAATGTCTCTTTGGGCTGCCTGGTAGGGAAAGAAACCCTGTCCTTGATTACCCCGTTTTCATCCCCTACGGCACAAACCATCTTGGTACCGCCTGCTTCGATTCCTCCGATTAACATACTTGTCCGTTCCTCCTTCTAAATAATGTGACATATCGGAAACATGGTCTTTTACTTCCGATAAAAGACGCATCACACAATGCCGCATTCGATTATCGGAAGCTGCCCTTGCTTCCTGTAATATCATTAATTATACACTAAATACCATATAATTGGTAGTCCCAAAGTGATTTTTGTCAGCAACCTGCCTCCGAATTTGTAACAGTTCAGACAGGGCACTGAACTGTTACCCGAATTTCACATATTCGGATTTATAAGTATGTAATCTGCCGTCCGGCATCAAATGTATGCGGCACCTTTTCGACTGCTTTGTGTCCTGCTGCAATGGCAATCACAAAATTATAATTTTCCGGTAATTTCAGCGCTTTTGCAAAATAGTCTCTTTTCTCGCCTCTGAGCGCGTCATAAATGCAGCCGATAATCAGACTGCCCAATCCCATGGATTCCGCCGCCAGTGATATATTTTCCACCGCAATTCCCGCATCCACCCGGCTCCAGCGAAAACCTTCCTCTGCGCTTAACAGAATAACCGCAGGCGCCTCATAGTAAAAATTGTGTTCCGGTGCCGTAAGGTTCCGCAGCTTGTTTTTTTCGGACTCTATTTCTTCCAAAAGCGGATTATCTCCCTTCAATACGGTAAAATGAATTTCCTGTCTGTTCGTCGCCGTAGGTGCCTGAAGGCCGGCCCGGAGCAGTGCTTCCAGTTCCGTGTCCGACAGTGCTTCCGGTGTATAGCCTCTGGTAGAACTGCGTTTTTCTATTGTCTCAAGTGTGTGATTCATATCGGTTCCTCCTAATTTAGTCGCTGCGCGACAGCACTGAAGTGCAAAGCCTCCTCGGTGCTTCTCTTGCACCTTCGCCGCTTTGCCTTTTTTAGTCGCTGCGCGTCAGCACTGAAGTGCAAAACTCCTCGATGTACCCCTTCCACTGCTTTAGAACATCATCTGCGTCATATATTCTTCCGAAAAAAACGCGTCTCCGGACAGTTCAATTGTTTTTGCGTCAGCCGCGTATTTTTCGCAGACAATCCGGTAGTCATCATTCAGAAGCAGCATGGCAGCCCCGCTCAGAGCAGCGTTGCCGATGGTACGGACCTTTGGTACCAGTTCCTTTGGTATCAGTCCTATTCGTCCCGCATTTTCCACGTCCAGGTAGCTGCCGAAGCCTCCGGCAACCAGCAGTTCGGCAACTTCCCCAAAACCCGTGTCCGCCCGGTGAAGTAAGGTCCGGATACCGGCGTTGACTGCGCCCTTTGCCAGCTGAACCATCCGCACATCCTTCTGGGTGAGCGCAACGGAAGGCATTATCGGGATGCTTTCCGCTTCCATATAGCCCGTCTCGTCAATCCCTCCGTTTTCCAGCAGACAGGCTATCGCATCCACAACGCCGCTTCCGCAGATTCCTTCCGCCGTGGTTCCGCCTATCACATGCGCGTCCAGTTCACCCTTGCGAAGACTTACCCTGTCTATAGCGCCGCACTTCCCCTGCATTCCACTGGAAATCCCTGCCCCCTCAAAAGCGGGTCCTGCGGCAGCGGAACACACCGAAAGTATTCCATCCCGCATCAGTGCCATCTCCCCGTTGGTTCCGATATCCACCAGCATACCTGTTTCCTGCTTTCCGCAAATGCCGGACGCAAGCAGCGCCGTGACCAGGTCTGCCCCCGCAAAAGCCGCTATACAGGGAGGCAGGTACACAAGAGCGTCAGGCGCTGCAGCCCTAAGCCCCAGGGCACTGGCCTGCATGGTCTCGCCGAATCTCCTTTTTAACGCAAAGGGCGCATGTGACAGCGGTTCAACGCAGGTATCTGTGAGCAGATGGAGCATCACGGTATTCCCCGTAATTACCATCCCGTCTACCTCCCGGCAGGAGATGCCGGCTTCCTCCGTCATCTGAAACAGAAGGCCGTCCACCGCCTTACGTACGGCATCGGCCAGCTCCCTGGCAGCGCCGCCCAAAGCCGCATCAATCCGTGATACCACATCCGCCCCCCAGCCGGCCTGGGGATTTCTGCAGCCGGCCCGGGCAAGCATATTACCCTTTCCATCATACAGGCAGGCGGCCAGCGTGGTGGTACCGATATCCACTGCACATCCGTAAAGCGCAAATGCCGGATGCAGCCGAACGGACGGATTCTCTCCCCCAATACGGATTTGCGATTGTTTTTCATCGCCAATACGAACAAAACAGTCGCCCTCCGCCACTGCCATGCAAGCCAGCCGGATTCCCACGGCAATCTCCTCACCGGAGAGAAAACGCTCCTCCTTTTCTGTAAGCCGGTTCAGCGCCCCCCATGCAGCCACCTTGCATTTACCGCATCTTCCCTGTCCTCCGCAGGGCATTCCCAGTTTTCCCTCCCGGGCCAGCAGCTCTCCCAGCCTTGTACCGGAAGGCACCGTATAGGATGTACCATCAATTATTACAACAGGCATTTTGTCCCCTTCCCCGCCTTTTGCCGGCGGCCGGATGAAAAGGCAGTTATCCGGAAAAAAGTCCTGATATTATTGTAGTGCGCCCCATACATATCGTCAAGCAAAACATTTACCTTTTAAAACCCCAGGCCCAACCCGTACCTTCAAAATATCAGTGCCCGGGAATAAAGCGGATAGAAAGAAAGCTTTTCCGCCGCGGAAAAACCCAGCAGGACCATGACAAGCGGCACTACCAGGAGCAGCGCCGACAGGAAATACGCCCCCAGGGCCTCCCGGCGCCATACGGACAGGCCAAACACAACCATTGCCATCACGGCCAGTACAAGGGACTGTATCAGCACAAACAGCAAAATAAGTCCCCATACCGGCAGCGCCGGGATGTGTTCCCTGCAGCATGGGATATCCGCCGCCCTGAAAAAAACGCCCCGCAGCGGAAACACATGATTTATACGGGCCGCTCTGCACGCAAAGGGGAACATCGAAAGCAGTGCCGCCGAGAAAGCGCATATGATGCCTTTGTGCAGAAGTACCTTCCGCCTGCCTTTCCCTGTACTTCCCAGCAGGTTCCATGTGCCGGCCATATCTTCCATGGCTGCCGCATTGCCGAAGGCCAGGACGACACCGCATCCGAGTACCAGCAGGACAATCAGAAAGCCCTCCCCCTTCATCCCGAAAAGATATAGATAACCTGTATCATAAATAAAATTACCCCCGTTCTCACATATATGCCGGTACTGCTCCCATACCCGGGTAAAAGAAGGATAAAATGCAGTCACTGCATAGAACTCCGATTTCCACTCGTCCCCGGTGCGCTCGCTGATACTGCCCTCGGAAACCATCCGGTCGATTTGCCCGATCCGGTCAAACGCTTCCTGATAACGGGCCTGCTCAGATAAAATCAGCGCTTCTTTCGCCTCCGTCAGCTCCCCCTCCAGCTGCAGCATGATATCCTGGTAATAAATTTCCTGAGCCGATGGATAATAGGAAATTCCCCACTCCTGATAGCCTGCCAGAAAGCCAAAGATCAGCAAAACCAGAGCCGCCTTGTTCACAATCATGATTTTATAGCACTCATGGGCCAGAAGGCTGGAATGGGGACGGAAAAACGAGATTGCCTGCCAACCCCTGTCCCTGATTGCAAGCTTTTTCCCTTTTACATAGAAGTACACACTCCCAATGCTCCCCGCAGCCGCGGCAAGGACAATCACAATCCATGTCATGAACATACAGGAAAACGGATATCCGAACAAATTGAAGTTCAGGTAAGCCCCATAGTAGTGTTCCGTCTTCAAGATTCCCATCAGGTTGAGATACTTGGCCATATTCCATTTGGAAGCCGCCGGAATCACCTGATACAGGGTATAACTGATACCACAGCAAAAAAGCCCTGCGCCGTAAGGCAGATAAACGGTGTCCGACGCAATGCACAACGCTGTCAGGAACGCCCCGAACCCGAACAGCACAATCCCCTTTGTAAATATGGACAGCACAATATATTCTCCGATACTGACAGGCAGGCAGCTCTCCCGCCAGGACGCCACGGACTGGAGGGCTGCACCAGGCTCCCCAAAACCCACGGCCGCTCTGAAGAAAAGAAGATTTGTCCCGTATAAAACCACCGCAACGGCGCAGCAGTGAATAAAAAGTGCCGCCAGCTTTGCCCCGATACTTTTCCCGATTCCGTACCTGGTGCTTCTGGTTATGTAGAAAAGCTTTTTCTGCTTCTCCTCCGTCACCAGGCTTCCCACAAAGAGAAATACGGACAACAGAAGAAAAATATCCGTCCACGCGTTTTCCATGGCACCTGTCAGAGCCTTGCCTGGCATCCAGCGTATGCCTTCATCCGTGAGAGCGGCATAGTCCTCTGCGCTTTTTTCCACATTCCGGGCCGAAAAGGAATCGGAATCCGTGTTCTGCCCGCCGAAGATTCCGATGCCGCCGAGCATATTTCGCGCTTCCTGCACAGACTGCAGATAAACGCCATAGCCTGCGCATTTTTCCCATTCTTTGTACAGTTCCTCAACCAGACGCTGATCCTTCTGCAGGGAATCCGTCAGCTTCAGATACGCCCCGCTTTGGTACATTTCATAATAAGCCTCAAATACGCCCGGTGCTCCCTCTAACGCCTGGGCCGCAAGCGTATCGCCCATCTCATCGGACATTCCTCTGAGCATCAGGACTTCCTGGACAAAGCCGATACCGTCTATTGTCTCTTTCATTTCAGTAATAAAAATGCCTTTTTCCGTTTCCGTCATATCTGAGATTTCACGCTGGAATGCTTTATATGCGGATAGCCCCGCCCTGCTTTCCCCAGGCAGGTTTGTGTACCATAAAAGAAAAAAATCCAACGCCAGCAATATCAGGCAGGACAACAGAAAGCGTTTCTTCCCCCATATTTTCCCCAGTTCAAATCCTGTCAGGCGAATCATGTCCATCATCCTCCCCGAATATCTGCATATAAGCTTCCTCCAGCCCTCCTCCGCCGTATTTTTCGCAGAGAGCGCCAACCGTACCCTTATCCACCAGCTTTCCGGCTTTCAGCAGTAATATTTCCTCCGCAATGGGCTCGATATCCGACACCACATGGGTCGATACCAGTATGATACGCTTTCCGGAGATAGCCCGGATCCGTTCCCTGACACGCACACGTTCTCTGGGGTCCAGCCCCGCGGTTGGCTCATCCAGGACAATACATTTGGGATCCCCCAGCAATGCCTGGGCAATCAGAATGCGCTGCTTCATCCCTCCGGAATAAGTACCCAGCGGGCGCTTCCTATCGTCCCACAGATTGACAAAATCCAGAACCCGACGTATTTCCCCTGCCTGTTCTTTTTTGGTTATCCCCTTCAGCGCAGCCATATAAGACAGAAAACGCAGCCCTGAAAAATGGTCATACAGGCCCTGCTGCTGAGGCGCATATCCCAGAAGGCTCCTGTAGGATGCACCCAGGCTTCTGATATTCTTTCCCTCCCATCGTACTTCACCGTCGGTAGGATCCAGATTTCCGGTAATAATATTCATGAGTGTTGATTTTCCCGCCCCGTTTGGGCCAAGCAGCCCATACACGCCGGGTTCCAGGCGAAGGTTTATCTGATCCAGCGCCGGCCTGTCCCCGCTATGCCCCTTTTCCATGGTATGTACGCCTTTTATAGAACGTTCTCCTTTCATGGAGCGCCCGCCTCCTCTCCTGACAGTATACCGCTTTGTAATCTCACAGAGTTCCAGCATGCTATATCCCCTTTCCCGCCATCTTGATTTTCCGGTAATTAGCATTGCCCGCAAACAGGTCTTCATGAGAAATCAGCCCGTATTGGTAGCTGTTGATTTCATAGGAACCGTCGCCGTTGGCTGTGGCATCACAATCATAAATGACAAGGACATCCGTATCCAGTACGGCAATGAACTCCAGGTAAGATCCCATACTTATATTTGCAAGTGGGGAATTGCTGATTTCACCGGTATCAATGTCTATATAGTCAAAGGTATTGCCTCCGTAAATACTGCTGCAGCAAAGCTTATTCCCTATCCTCCGCTGCGGGTAGCTGCCCCCGCTGTGCCTGCATATTTCACGCACTTCTCCGGAAGATAGATCTATAGCCCTTATACTGCCGTCAACCACGGAAGTATAGAGCATATTTCCGTCAACAAGCCCGCAATTGCCGTATTGATTGGCATAGCTGTACTTGATTTCCAGCTGGGGATGATCCAAAGCAAAGGTGGCGAAAACCTGTCGGGAATTGTCATATAACGCCTCGTAATAATCGTCATCCGAAAAAATCTCCTCATTGGAGACCTCTCTCCCGTAGTCCGTCCCCTCCAGCACAAGTGTGCGCCCATAGCAGCCTTTCAGCTGCCAGGAAACGTAACCCTCAAAATCCATGGAGCAGACTTTCTGTTCCGTTCCCTTCGCTACATCCACACAGGCCAGCCAGCGCTCTGTTGCATTGTAATATGTGTCCTCGCCGCTCTTCTCGGCAGTTATCTTCTTTTCCACCACATAGATGCCGTTTTCGTCACCCAACACCAAATCTTCCAGGGTAAGGGACGCGTCAAAAGTGTAGACCTTCTCCCGTCCGGTGCCGTCCAAATTTACCCTGTAAAGCTGGGCGCTGCTGCTCTCAATATCGCTGTCCCGGGAAGAAGCATCCGCCCAGTCAAACGACGTAAACATAGTCCCGTCATTGTCAGGCATCTTTGTCAAAAGGTACAGAGAATCCTGCCAGATGAAAAGAAGTGTACCGCCAATGTGGAACTCATCATGCAGCAGGACGGAGGTGCAGTCAGGTGAATCGTGGGTACAGCCTGCATTGCTGCACAGATAAACCTCCTGCCCTGCCGCAAAGTCCATATACATCAGATGGGATCCATAGCTGCCGTCCGAAAGCCTGGCTGTCTCAAAGGTCTGGTAATAATACCCGTCTTTTGTATGACACCCTTCCATATCCATGGAAGCCAGAATCCGAAGGCCCCCCGGGCTTTCTGTTCCCCCGTCCGTCGTTCCCGCAACATCGGCCGCAGCGTCAAAACTCCCGCTCTGCGGCACATCAGCCTGCACGCCTGGCCCTTCCTGTGTCTGGTTTCCGGTTTCCTCAATGCCCTGCACGCCTGATGCCGTCTCCGGATTTTTCCCGCTGCAGCCAGTGACGGAGAGAACCAGTCCTGCTGACAGCAAAAACGCAATTGTTTTTTTCATGATATTGAAATCCTCCTGTATTTAGTTCCGTAACGGTCCGAAGCAGCCCATTCCCAGACTGTCTGCCTGAATACGTTCCGAATAGGAAAATTTTAATATCAAAAAGTCAAAAAAGAGTCAAATCGAGAGATTTATTTTGACACATCCGCCATGGGGAGCCACATTGAAAAGCTCCATGCTGCCCCCATGTTTTTCGCAGAGCAGCCTGCTGATGGCAAGCCCCATTCCCAGATGCCCTTCTTCCGCGGTAGGCAGCAGGTTCTTCTGCCTTCCGCGGAGAATATCATCGGGAAATCCCCTGCCGTCGTCAGTCACGGTGATTTGCAGCATATGTTCCCGAATTCCGAATTTAACGGATATGATATCCTGTGCAAAACGAGTGGCATTTTCGAAGATATTTTCCAGAATCCTGTGCAGTATCACAATGTCAACGTTAAGGATATCTCCGCAGATTTCACGGCCGTCTTCCAAAAAAGCAAAGTCCGCCTGCAGCGTAATCCCGGTCCCGGCTGCCATCATCTCCAAATCATCCCGTATATCCCCCATCAGTTTCCCGGCAGCTACTTTCTTCCTGCAAACCTCCATATCCTCCAGCTGATTCAGCTTCCGCACCGATTCCGTATACTGCTCCAGCCGCTTTGCCGCCAGATTCAGGTTTCCCGCGATACGCTCCGCCTTTTCACCGTTCATGTCCCCTGCCGGAAGGTGAAGCAGCAGGTATTCCGTGTAGCCCTGAATAATGGCAATGGGATTTCGCAGGTCATGGGCGATAGATGCCTGCATCAGGCGGCGCTGCTCCAACAGCTTCCACATGGCCTTCTGATTTTCAGACAGTTCCCTGCGCATCAGTTCAAAAGAACGACACAATGCCCCCATTTCATCGCCACAATCATATTCCAGTGAAAAATCCAGATTCTGCGCCGCAATCTCTTCCGTTGCATTCGATAAAAGACACAGCGGTACAGAAAGCCTTTTTCTGTAAAAATAAAATCCGCAGTACAAAATCCCCGTAAGGGAGAGCATTGCCGGGATAAACACCATGGCCGCGCCGCAGAGGCGATATGCCAGCTTCCGCTTCGGTGTCAGCATATCATAACTTGTTTCCAGCTTACGAACGGAATAGGTAGCGTCCAGCACAAGTTCCCGCACCTTGCTTCCCGGGATATCCCCTGCCTCTGCCTGCTCAGCCTTGTCCGTCCGCGCCGTTACCGTGCCGATATCCTCCTCTGCCACGGTTTTCACAGATTCTATTACAATCGCCGGCAGTTTCGATTCCTCCCCGAAATCCAGCAGATAAGTAGAACTGCTGGAATAGCCGTCTTCCAATACATATTCTATCGTCAGGTAGGCGGAATTTGCATCCGGCAGCAGATAATGGCGAAATGCGGCGCAGCCTGCAATGGCCAGGCCGGAGAGAAACACCACTGCGCAGAAGGTGCCGAAGACCACCAACATAAAAAAACTGCGGAGGGATAAACTCCGCCCCGCGCTTTTTCCTTTCGTTTGATACCCTACACTCATTTCGATGCCTGCCGCTTTCTTTTTATATGACATTTTCCTTTCCCCGTCCTGTAATGCCTTTATATGAAGTGCCCGTTTTTCCATAACAGAATGTCCTTTTTTATGTGATGACTTTGCTCCTATGGAATGACTTTCTTCCTATGGAATGACTTTCTTCCATTTATATCCAACCCCCCAGATTGTCTCAATATAATCCTTGCCGGTGACGTCCCGAAGCCTGGCCCTTATCTTGCGTATATACTCTTTTATTACAGTACTGTCGCCTTCCGCATCATATCCCCATACCAGCTCATATATCCTCTCCCTGTCGAATACCTGTCCCGCATTTGTTATCAGAAATTCCATCAGGTCAAATTCCCGCTTTGAAAAAGGAATCTCACTGCCATGCCAGGACACCGTCCGCTCCGACAGATTGACAATCAGTTCATTGGAAACCAGGACCGAAGACCTGCTCCTGCTCCGCTCATCCCTGCGCAGATGGGCAGCTACCCTGGCCGAAAGCTCACCCAGGCTGAAAGGCTTGGTAATATAGTCGTCCCCTCCGTACTGCAACCCGTTAATCTTGTCCTGCTCGGTAATCCGCGCCGTCACAAAAAGGATGGGACACATAACCTGGCTCCGTATCCCCTTACACAGTTCCAGCCCGTCCGTCCCGGGCATATTGATATCCAGAATAATCAGATCCGGCTGTCTGGGCAGCATCGAAATTGCCTCTACGGCGCTGTTTGCCTCCAGTGTTTCATAACCGCAGTCCTGCAGATGATCGGACAGAAGCTCCGTCATCATCTTCTCATCATCCACAATCAAAACCTTATATGCCACTCCCCGTTTCCCCGCTTTCGTTTCTTCCTTCTGCTTCCTGCAAGCCCTCTTCGCTTTGCGTACACTCCGGCAAAAGCCTGGAAAGGCGCCGGAATCCTGTCCTTTCCATAATACTGTCCAAAAGTCAAAAAACGGTCAAAAACAGGAATCCTTTCACAGCTTCTGGCTGAATATACTCTTATATCCCTCCCCGTAAATCTCCGTGGCGCTGGTGATAATGGTAAAAGCCCTCGGGTCCTCCTGGCGCACAATCTCTTCCAGCTTCGGCGAAAGAGGCTTCTTCACAACACAGAGTATCACATTTTTATCCAAGCCGGTGTAAGCCCCCTGGCCGGAAATATAGGTGGCGCTGATATCCAGTTCCTGCAGCAGACGGCTTACAATTACCTGGTGGCAGTCACTGATAATGAAGAACATCTTCGCACCGTCCCGCCCGTACAGCACTACATCCAGGAGGACGGAATTGATAAATACGACCAGGCCCGCATACAACGCAGTGTCAATATCCTTAAATACAAAAGCGGAAGCCGTCACAATCACCGCGTCCGTCAGCAGAAAGAGCCTGCCTGTCTTCAAATGGGGAAAACGCAGGCGCAGAAGCTTAACAACGATATCCGTTCCGCCGGATGTCGCCCCCGCCCGAAAGACCATTCCCAGGCTCACCGCCATCAGCGCGCCTCCCACCAGCGCCGCCAGCAGCGGATCCCTGCTCAGCGGTCCCAAAAGCGCCAGCCGATTTGTAAAAACGGACATCAGCACCGTGCAGTAAAGCGTGGAAAGGATAAACCGCACTCCGAACTTCCACATGCCCAAAACCAGAATAGGAATGTTGACGGCAAATATCCAGGTACCTGTCTCCAGACCCGTAATCCGGTTCAGGATGATGGCAATACCGGTGATGCCGCCGGGCGCCAGTGAATTCGGGTCCATAAAAAGGCTGACGGCAACTGCATAGATTGCGGTAGCTGCCGTAATTGACAGATAGTCCATACATCTGCGCTTCCATGTTTTCTTTTCTTCATATTGGATTTCATTTTGCTGCTCTTTGCTAATTTTTATCATTTCAAGACACGCTTCCTGATTTTCTGAATTGCTCTGTATGCAGCCATTGATCTGCCGCCTACATGCCTAAAAGACTCCATAAAGTAAAACCACCCATAAATAACATGCCCAAATTTATAAATGGTATCAATTTGCACAGGTTATCTTATGGGTGATACCGGGATTGTAGGTTCCCTGCTGCAGAATACGCCCGCCACCCTCGCCGCCCTGCAGCTTAGAAGTTGGAATTCACCTGTCTGGGCTTGTAGCCGGCTTCCTCCAGGGATTTCATAATCTGGTTCTTGTGCTCCGTTCCGAATGCCTCCATGGTAATCCGCAGCTCCACGGCCGTATTCCGGTTCGTTGTAACAAACTGGTTGTGTTCCAGCTCCACCACGTTTCCGTTTGCCTTGGCGATGATGCCGGAAACCTTGTACAACTCGCCGGGCTTATCCGGCAGAAGGATGGATACGGTAAAGATTCTGTCACGCATAATCAGGCCCTGCTGTACCACAGAAGACATGGTTGTCACATCCATATTTCCGCCGCTTAAGATGGAAACTATCTTCTTTCCCTTTACGTTCAGGTGCTTCAAGGCAGCAACCGTCAGGAGTCCTGAATTTTCCACGATAATCTTGTGATTCTCCACCATATCCAGGAAAGAGACTACAAGTTCGTGGTCTTCCACCGTGATAATGCCGTCCAAATTCTTCCGGATATAAGGGAAAAGCTTGCTTCCGGGTGTCTTAACCGCCGTGCCGTCCGCAATGGTGGTAACCTTCGGCATGGTAACCACATGCCCCTGTTCAAGCGACATCTGCATGCAGTTAGCCCCGGCAGGCTCCACGCCGATGACTTTTATTTTGGGATTTAACAGTTTTGCCAGGGTAGCCACTCCCGTTGCCAGCCCGCCGCCCCCAATGGGCACCAGGATATAGTCCACCAGCGGAAGTTCCTTGACAATTTCCATGGCAATGGTTCCCTGCCCTGTGGCTACGGTCAGGTCGTCAAAGGGATGAATAAAAGTATAGCCGTTCTCATCCGCAAGCTCGTAGGCCTTTGCGCATGCCTCGTCATACACATCGCCGTAAAGCACCACTTCGGCGCCGTAGCCCTTGGTGCGGTTCACCTTCATCAACGGCGTGGTTGTGGGCATGACAATGACCGCCTTGGTGCCGTATGCCTTCGCCGCATAGGCAACGCCCTGGGCATGGTTTCCCGCCGATGCCGTAATCAGTCCCTTGGCGCGCTCCTCCTCGGACAGGGTGCATATCTTATAATACGCGCCGCGAAGCTTATATGCGCCTGTCAGCTGCATATTCTCAGGCTTCAGGTAGACCTTATTCCCTGTCTGCGCGCTTAAGTACTCGCTGAACACCAGTTTGGTCTCTGAGGTCACCCTTTTTACCACCTCGGAAGCCTCCTCGAACTTCTCCAATGTCAGCCCCTCTTCCGAGTAAAGTTCCGGCTCCTGAGCCGCCGGCGCCTCTTCCGGCTGCGAAACCTGTTCCGTCACCGCCGCTTCCTCCTTCCGCGATACTTCGTTTTCCTTTCCTTCCTTTGCCATCTTGTTCCTCCTTCTGTGCTACATATGGTTTTTTGCTCCGTGATAAGAAAGTATCTGCAAATCTTCTGCCCCAAACGGGTCCCGCTGCCGGTTAGGCCGCCGTTTCCGCCCTGAACTTCCGAAGGCTCATTCCGGCCAGCCCCTGTCCTCCGGCTTCACGTCAAACAAGGCATTCACGAATTCGTCCGAGTCGAATTTCTGCAGGTCATCAATTGTCTCGCCCACACCGATATATTTTACCGGAACCTTCAGTTCGGACTGGATTGCCACCGCAATGCCCCCCTTGGCAGTCCCGTCCATTTTGGTGAGGATTATACCTGTCAGGTCGGCAACTTCCCCGAACTCCCTTGCCTGCACCAGCGCATTCTGCCCGGTAGTGCCGTCCAGCACAATCAGGTTCTCCCGGTGAGCGTCCGGAAATTCCCTGTCCACTATACGGTTCATCTTCTTCAGCTCCTCCATCAGGTTCTTTTTGTTATGGAGCCTTCCTGCCGTATCGATAAGGAGTACATCCACACCTCTTGCTTTCGCCGCATTGACGGCATCATAAACCACGCTTGCAGGGTCTGCGCCCTCGTTTCCGCCCACCATGGAAACATCGGCGCGTCTGGCCCACTCCGCCAGCTGGTCTCCGGCAGCCGCCCGGAATGTGTCCGCCGCCGCAATCAGTACCCTTCTGCCGTCATCCTTGAATTTTCCTGCCAGCTTACCCACGGAGGTGGTCTTGCCCACGCCGTTGACGCCGATTACCATAATCACAGACTGGCGCTTCTCAAATTCATAGGCATTCTCTCCCACCCGCATCTGTTCCTTGATGCCCTCTATCAGAAGCTGTTTGCATTCCTGGGGTTCCTTTATGCGCTGTTCCCGGATCTGTTCCTTCAGTCGGCTGACAATTTCCGTGGTGGCGTTTACGCCGATATCCCCCATGATCAATATCTCTTCCAGTTCCTCATAAAAATCGTCGTCAATTGCGGAAAACCCGCTGAACAGGGAATCGATTCCCCTGACAATATTATTTCTCGTCTTGGCCAGCCCTTCTTTTAATCTGGTAAAAAAACCTTTCTTTCCTTCGCCCACTCTTCATCATCCTCCCTTCCATAGTGCCGGTACGGCACCGCCCGCGCGTTGTCAAACCGACATTACATTTGCACCTGTGAATCTCAATTTGTCAGTTCCTTGTCGATGAGGCTGACGCTCACCAGCGTGGAAACCCCTTTCTCCTGCATGGTGATACCATAGAGCCTGTCCACCTGCTCCATGGTGCCCCTTCTATGCGTAATTACGATAAATTGTGTATTCTTTGTCAGTTTATGCAGATACTTTGCAAATCTGCCTACATTGGAATCATCCAGAGCCGCTTCGATTTCGTCGAGCAGACAAAACGGCGAGGGCTTCAGGTTCTGAATTGCAAAGAGCAGTGCAATGGCGGTCAGCGCCTTTTCTCCGCCGGACAGCTGCATCATGTTCTGAAGCTTCTTCCCCGGCGGCTGGGCAATGATGCGGATACCCGCTTCCAGGATGTCCTCATCGGGCATCAGCTCCAGAGTCCCTTTTCCGCCGCCGAACAGCTCCTTGAAAACCTTGTCGAATTCCCGGCTGATTTCCGCAAACTTCTCGGTAAACTGCTTCCGCATGGCAGCGTCCAGCTCCTCGATAATACCCTCCAGCGTCTTCTCCGCCTCCACCAGGTCATCCCGCTGGGTTTTCATAAAGGTAAAGCGCTCCAACAGGTTCTTATAATCTTCTATGGCATTGACGTTTACGTCTCCCAGTTTTTTAATCTGATCACGGAGCGACACAATCTCCTTCTTCATGGCCGGCAGGTCCGTCATCTCCTCATTTCTGAGGGCAGCCGCATCGCTCAAGGTAATCTCATACTCATCCCACATATAGTTGATCTGGTTTTCAATGGATTCTTCCAGCTTTTCTTTCTGGGCTCCCAGACGATACGCCTCCTTGTCCAGTACCGAAAGCTTCTCGGAAAGCTCCTCCCGCCTTGTAAAAAAGCTTTTCTGACTGACGGAAAGTTCTTCTTTATGTGCTACCGCCTCTTTCAGCCTGCCCTCGGAATCACTCTGTGTCTGGAGAGAGTCCGTAATGTTTTTTTCAATTTCGGCAATATTTTGCTGCCTGCGTTCCATTTCCTGCCTGTTTGTCTCCAGAGCCTCCAGGATTTCCGCAAGTTCATTTCGGGATTTCGCAATTTCCCCGTCAATACGTTCCACGTTGCTCTGCTTGAACCCCTGCGCCTGGCGCATTCTGTCAACCTTCAGCTCCCACTCTGATACGGCTCCGGAAGCTTCCGCCTCCAGCCTGCGCTCTTCCTCCAGCTTCTGCCCGGAAAGTGCAATCTCCTTCTGGATACGCGCCTCCAGTGCCTCGCTGTCTGCCAGCTCCTGCCGGACGGTCTCTTTGTTCTTTTTGATCTCCCGAATCTGTCCCTCAATCTCCGCACTTTCAGTCCGCAGGGAGGCGGCGCTTCCGGCTTCTTCCTCCATGCGCTCCCTGGCCTGGCTGATATTTAGCCTTGCCGTATTCTGTTCTATGGACTTGCGCTGGATCTCGCCTTTGATTGCTTCCACATCCACCCGCAGCCTGGTACGCCTTGCTTTTGTATCTTCAATCTCTTTATTTGTCTCTTCTATCACAAGCTGCAGCTGCTTCACCTTCACCTGCAGTTCGTCGATTTCCCTTCGCCTGCCCAGAAGGCTGCTGCTGTTCTTATAGGCTCCGCCGCTGATGGCGCCCCCGGGAACCAGAAGCTCTCCCTCCAGTGTGACAATCCGGAGGGTGTGCCTGTATTTTGACGCAAGATTTACTGCGTTGTCCACATTGTCCGCCACCACAATGCGTCCCAGCAGGGAAACCGCCACATCCCGGTATTTATCGTCTATGCGAACAAGGGTATCCGCTGTACCGATAACTCCCTTTTCGGCCAGTACCTCCGGATTCTTAAATTTCTGCGGGTTTCGGATGCCGGTCAGCGGCAGAAAGGTTGCCCTACCAAGTTTATTGGATTTCAGATAGGCAATCATCTGCTTGGCGGTGTCCTCATTGTCCGTGACGATATTCTGGATATTCCCTCCCAGAGCAGTCTCAACGGCGGTCTCGTATTTCTTATCTGTCTGTATGATATCCGCCACCACGCCTATGATACCGCGGTTCTTCCCCCGCTGCTCCATGACCTTCCTGATGCTGCCGCCGTAGCCCTCATAGCGCTCCGCCAGGTTGGACAGCGCTTCCAGGCGGGATTTCTCCATGTGATAGGCGCTTTGAGCCTCCCGCAGCCCGGCGTCCTTCTGTGTCAGCACCTCCCGAAAGGATGCCAGCTCCTGTTCCACCTCTTTTTCTCTTGCGTTCAAGTCCCGAATTTCCGCCGTAACCGCCGCAAAGGCTTGCTCCAGCCCCTTCAGGCCCTCCTCCCTGGCCGCTTCATCCGACTTAACCTGAAGCAGCCTGGAATTCAGTTCCGCCTTTCTGATGTTTGCCTGTTCCATCATGGTGTCAAGGCGTCCCATCCCGGATTTAATGGTGGCCCGCCTGCCCAGTTCTTCTATGATGGTATTTTTACCGTCCTCCATGCCGCTGTTAAGTGCATCAATCCGCTTCTGAACCTCCTCCAGCTTCTGTCTGGCTTCATCCGCCAGAGCCGTGATTTCCGCCACCTCAGCGTCCGTGCTGTCCTTCTCATGAAGCAGTTCTTCCCTGTCCCTTACTTTGGAGGCAATCTCATCCTCCAGCGTACTGCGCCGGCTGCCCAGATGGGCTTCACTGCCCCTTCCGGAATTAATCTGCTCCTTCAGAACGTTCAGATCACCCTCAAGGCGCCCTCTGGTGAGTCCGGCATTGGTGGCTGTGGTCCTGGCCTGCTCGATTTCCGCTTCCAGCTTCTCGATTTCCTCCTGGATACGAGTATATTCATCCTTGATACTTTCATATGATTGTTTTGTCCGAAAAAGTTCTCCGTCCGTGATCCCGTATTTTTCCTCTGCCTCCTTCAGCTGCTCCCGCAGTCTGGAATTCTCCAGGAGGAATACATTCACATCCAGATTCTTCAATTCTTCCCGCCTGCGCAGATACGTCCTGGCCGTCTCGGACTGGCGCTCCAGCGGACCCAGCTGTTTTTCCAGCTCCGACAGAATGTCGTTGACACGTATCAGGTTCTGCTTCTCGTTTTCCAGCTTTGTCTGAGCGGCCGCCTTCCTGCGCTTGAATTTCACGATTCCCGCCGCTTCGTCAAAAAGTTCTCTGCGCTCCTCCGGTTTGCCGCTCAGGATTTTGTCGATCTGTCCCTGCCCGATGATGGAGTAGCCCTCCTTACCGATACCGGTATCATAGAACAATTCATTTACATCCTTCAGACGGCAGGCACTTCCGTTAATCAGATATTCACTTTCTCCGGAACGGTAAATACGCCTTGCCACCGTCACCTCATCAAAGTCAATGGCAAGCTGATGGTCCGCATTGTCCAATGTGATGGCCACATAGGCGTAACTCAATGGCTTTCGGTTCTCTGTACCCGAGAAAATGACATCCTGCATGCTGGCGCCTCTCAGCTGCTTTACACGCTGCTCCCCCAATACCCAGCGGACAGCATCCGCCACATTGCTCTTTCCGCTTCCGTTGGGTCCCACGATTCCGGTAATCCCGTTGTGAAACTGAAAATTGATCTTATTTGCAAAGGATTTAAAACCCTGTACTTCAATGCTTTTTAAATACATCCCTTACCTCTCAACTGCAGCAGCGCCTGATACGCCGCCTGTTGCTCTGCCGCCTTTTTCGTTCTTCCCTCGCCTGTGCCCAGAATCCTGTCCTCCATATAGACAGCCACACGGAACAGTTTATTATGTTCAGGCCCGCTCTCCGTTATCAGCTCATAGTGGAAGCTCTTCTTCAATTTCCCCTGAATCAGTTCCTGGAGCGTACTCTTGCTGTCGTAAAACAGCTGCTTATCCTCCAAATCGGACAGGACGAAACGATTGATAAACGCTTTCGCCGGCTCCATGCCTCCGTCCAGGTAAATTGCGCCGATCACGGCCTCCATCACATCGGATATGATACTGTCCCGGCTCCGGCCGCCTGTGCCTTCTTCCCCCTTGCCCAACAGGATAAAATTACCCAGGTCCAGATCCCTGGCACAAAACGCAAGTGACGGTTCGCAGACCATAGATGCGCGTGTTTTCGTCAATTCTCCCTCAGACATATTTCTGTTGCGCTGATAAAGGAATTCACTGGAAACCAGCTCCAGCACCGCGTCTCCCAGAAATTCCAGGCGTTCGTAATTCTTCGTCCTGCGCATTCTCTGTTCATTTGTAAAGGAACTGTGAGTTACGGCCTGCCTCAGCAGAGCCTGATCGGTAAATTTGTAGCCGATCCTCTCTTCAAGTACCTGCATAGCGGAATGAATTTCTCCCATTGTATATTGATTTTCCATCTCTTCGTTCCGATTTCCTGTCTTCTGCTTTCATTTCAGCTTCATTTTATGCTTCATTTTATGCATCTGCCCGCAGGCATCCCTTCACCCGTCTGCATCCGGGAACGCTTCAGGCAGATGCTGTTTATTAACGCAAATGAGCAGCCGCATAGCAGACTGCCCTTATCAAAATCCATATGGCCGAGCATATTTTCCCTGACCGGTTATCCCTGCCATTGTCTGTCTTCAGCCCTCTATATCGCAGCCTTGATCATCTCGACTGCTTCTTCCACGGTGCTGATCTTTTCCGCTTTCTCGGCAGGAATCTCAATGTCAAATTCTTCCTCAATGCCCAGAATAATCTGGAATACATCCAGGGAATCCGCTCCCAGATCGTCCACAAAGGTGGTATCCATTGTGATCTCTTCGGGATCCACATTCAGCACATCCGCAATTACCTTCTTTAACTTTTCAAACTCCATAACATTTTTCCGCCTTTCTTTTAATTATCGAGAACTACCTTCTCTTTTATTTTTTGATTTATTTTCTGCTCCTTGAATGCGATGCATTGTAGAATAGAATTTTTGATTTCATTGGCTTTACTGCTGCCGTGGGTCTTCACCACCAGCCCGTTGAGTCCCAACAGCGGCGCACCGCCGTATTCCTCTGTACTGAATCCCTTCAGCGTCTTCTTCAATGCGGGCTTTACCAGCAAAGCGCCTATCTTGCTCCTCACCGTACTCATCATACCGCCCTTAATCCTCTCCACCAGAGCGCCGCTGACGCCTTCCAGCATCTTCAGCACCACATTACCCACAAAAGCTTCACAGACAAGGACATCCGCCGCGCCGTAAGGAATATCCCTGGCTTCCACATTGCCGATAAAATTGATCTCCGGGCAATTCTGCAGCAGCGGATAGGTTTCCTTCGTCAATGCATTGCCCTTCTCTTCCTCCACACCGATATTCACCAGGCCAACCCTGGGGTTCTTGACGCCGATAATGCTCTCCATGTAGACGCTTCCCATTTTGGCAAACTGCAGAAGCTGGGAAGGCCTGGCATCCACGTTCGCACCGCAGTCCAAGAGAAGGCTTACCCCCTTCATGTTCGGAATCACCGGCGCAAGAGGCGGCCGCTCCACACCTTTGATGCGCCCCACGATAACCTGTCCCCCTACCAGTACCGCGCCGGTACTGCCGGCAGATACAAGGGCATCGCACGTCCCGTCCTTCACAAGCTGCATGGCCTTCACAATGGAAGAATCCTTTTTCCTGCGGATTGCCATCACCGGCGGCTCGCCGGTCTCAATCACTTCCTCCGCGTGTACGATCTCCATCTGTTCTGCATTGTAAGTATATTTCTGCAGTTCCGCTTTTATCACGCTCTCTCTGCCTGTCAGGAATACTTTCACCCTTCCATCGGCATTTACAGCATCCACGGCACCCTTTACCACCTCGACGGGCGCATTGTCCCCGCCCATCGCATCTACAGCTACATTAACCATCTCCGCCATCGGATATCCTTTCTGCATTCTGTCACGGTAAAGAGCCCTGTCAGAAAGCCATTCGCACCTGTACTTATTTTAACTATAATGTAATATGAACCAAAAAGCAAGTTTTTTTTACACAAAAAGGAGCGTTCCGCAGAACGCCCTTCTTCCTACACTACAATCAGTCAACAGTGATAACCTGCTTCTTGTTATAAGAACCGCAGGCCCTGCATACTCTGTGAGGCACCATCAATGCGCCGCATTTGCTGCACTTTACCAGAGTGGGAGCGCTCATCTTCCAGTTTGCTCTCCTCTTATCCCTTCTGCTTTTGGAAGATTTATTCTTAGGACAAATAGACATCGTTACACCTCCTTATTCTTGTTAAAGATATCCTGTATCACTGCCATACGTGGGTCGGGAACGAAGGTATCGCACCCGCACTCCCCCTTATTCAGATCCTGCCCGCATACGGGACATATTCCCCTGCAGTCCTCTTTACACAGAATCTTGGCAGGCCAGTTCACCAAAATCTCGTTGTGTACGAAAGTCTCTACATCAAGCTGACGTTCCTCAGTCAACTCCAGTTCGTCCGCATCCTCATCCTCTGCTTTCAGAACAACAGTCCTGCAAAACCGCAGTTCCAACTCCGTGGACACCTCCGTCAGACAGCGGTCACAGCCTGTCTGAAACGTAAGCTTCACACCACCCTCCAGCCTGGCTTTTCCGGCTCCCGCATTCCTGATACGCAGGGATACCGGCGTACTGGCGGTAATCGGAAAACTTCCCATTCTGCTCTCAAAGCATGTCATCTCCAACGGCAGTTCTCTGCTGATCTGCATACCTTCAGATGTCAATACATCAGATAAGTTTATTAACATGGCGGCTCCTATGCTCATGTGGGCACGAATAACATTCACGCCGGGAATCTTTCGCTTCACATACTGCTTTATTATAGTCCGGACACTTCCGTTTGTCAACAATTTTTTCCAGATTATCGTTTATTTTTTGCCAGCTTTTTTGCGGACCGCTAACTCTCCCCAGCTAATCCGCCTGTCTGGACCTCAGCCACTGTCTGACAGCGCCGGACACAATACGGTCCGAATAGATACCGTCGACGCCCTGGTTGATTCTCCGGCGCCCTTCTCCCTCATCATTCACGGTATGGACAAAGATCTTTATATCGCTGTCCCGCAGTTCCCTCTGCATCTTCACATTATCGTTCCACAAAGACGACTGCACAGTCAGCACGGGAATGCTTTTCTCTGCCATAAAATCCAGTACCTCCTGCCCTCCCGGATAATCTATATAATATAATGTCCAGATTACATGCTCAAAATCGTACACGGACATGACCTCATCATACATTTCCTTGTAATAGATCTGGACAATCACCCTGGAAAGTACATCCTCGTAGCCATTCTTCACAGCCGTATCCACAAAAATCCGAAAATCCTCCTTCACTGTGGCGGAATATTTGGTATCCGTCACAAAATAGATATCCGGATACCTGTCCATGATGGCAAACCAGTCTTCCAGAAGCATCGGCTTGTATTTATCGTCAATAGGCGCCTCCAGGAATTCCCGGGCCGTAACCGCCCACTGCTCCTCCTCAGTCCATCCGAAATCCGCTGCCTGGCCCAAATCCGAGTCCCAATCATGCCTGAGAACCATGACACCATCGGACGTAAATCTGATATCCGCTTCAAATACCCGCCCGCCCAGGGAATAATTATATAAAAAAGCGTCTTTGGAGTTGGTCATGATATCTCCCTCTTTCGTCTGTCCAAGTGCATGGCATACCATGGAATACTTTTCATACCAGGGCAGTGCCTGAACCCTGGTCCGCGCCAGTGACATGCCCGTAAACAAAAGCAGACATGCGGCGGCAATTCCGCATGCGTACATGATTTTCTTTTTCATTTCTCCCCCGCTTTTTCAAATATACCGCTCAGATAGCCCTCCTCATAAAGCTGATTGTACTGCAGCATCCTGTATTGCCGGATTTTATCCGTATCCCATATGTCGGAAATCTCCATTAAATTCCCGTCTCTATCGAGGCAGCCTCTCTGTGTCAAAACCGGATACGTCTCATACAGCCCCATAAGGTAACGATAAAAAGGCGGCAGATTAAGCCCGGCACACTCCATCAAAACGGCCGGCAGATAGTTGGCACTCATATCCCCATATTCCACCCAGTCCACGTCATAATTTGCCCAGATGACATAGGGCACAATATATTTTTGCAGATTCCGTTCTTGTTCAGACAGTTCCCTTCCGGAGAAAACCGCATTGTAGAAGTCATCCTTCAGCAACGGCTGATGGTCGCCGAACATACAAATTATGACAGATTCGTCTTCATTTTGAAAATACGCCACAGCCTCCGCAAAGGCATCATCCGATATTTTCAGCAGATTGATATAAGTCTGCAGGTCATAAAGATACCCTGCGTCTCCTGCGGGAATACCACCCACATTTACCACATCGATATCCAGGGGAATTTCCCCGTAATATCCGCCATGGTTCTGAATTGTCACGTCAAACAGAAAAAAGGGGTATCGGGGTCCCTGTTTTCATATCTGTAGATAATTTCCCTGTAATTACAGGTATCCGAAATAAAATTCCTGACATATGAACAGGGCACCTCCCATATTCCCTGATGAATGAACGTACGGAATCCAAAATAGCCATACACCCGATTCCGGCTCCACGCCATCTCCCCGCTGGGGTGCATGGACATGGTTTGGTAGCCCTGCTCCTCCAGTATCCTCGCCAGGGAAGGCATGTCATGCCGTACCTGGTTTTGATAAGGGATTACCGCCGGAGAAAGCAATGCTAAAGAATTGCCGGTAAGGGCTTAGAATTCCGTATTGGCAGTGAGTCCTCCCAGAATGGATACATACAGGGTACCCTTCAGCGTATTCTCTTCCAGGCTGTCGGTAAAGGGCATAAAAGGCTCTGTGGTTTCCAGCTGTCCCAGCATACGCGGGTCGCTCCAGGCCTCGTTCATAATCATGATGATATGGGGCTTTTTATCCGCCTCCTGCGGTTTCCCGTATTCCTCCACCGCAGCCTGTGCAACCGCCTGTACCGTCTCCTGGGAGTATTCCCCGGGGATGTCTATCCTGCTGTCCTTCCACAGAAGAAAATAACTCAGGCAGGCGCCATTCAATTCCCTTGTGTCTGCCATTAACCAGTAATTGATTACGAACTCTTTTCCCAGCGGATTCTCCGTATCCATTACAATGTAATACCATCCCCCAATGAACAGCACCGCAGCCAGGCTGACAGCCACATGAATCCATCTGCGCATGCATATCCGTATCCGGGAGCCTGCCGCAACAAAAAACAGGAAATAAATTACGGAATATAACGCTTCCGGCGACAGGGTGTAGTCATAATTGTCCATCACGGACATTGCAGTACCTGCCGCTTTCAGGTCGCTTGGCATCAGGAAATCCCCGCGGAACTTCCATATGTAATATTCTGTCAGAAACACGATCAGAAAAAAACCGCTTCCGGCTCCCAGCGCAACTGCACTGCTCTGGGTAAATATAAAGAACAGCAGCCAGACACAGAGAATAAATGCTATTGTAAGCGGTACCACCCCATCCATTATCCGGCTTGTATCGTGAACCGGAATCTCCATCCTCACGAAAATCTTCTTTGGGACAAAACATAGATAAACTGCCAGCAGGGGAAGCGATATCCGGTTGGAAAGTCCAGGAAGAATCAGAAAAATACCGCTGAGCAAAGCCAGACACACACAGATCGCCAGCCTTTTGGGCATCCCGTCCCACGCAAAAGCCGCCAGGACCAGCATAAATGACGTCACAAACGCAGAAAAGAGAATTCTCGCCGTCTTCCTGCGCATATTCTTCATATTGTCTTTGAGTTTCTCCCTGATACCGGAAATCATATGCGATCCGTTTCTCCTTCCGCTGCCTGGAACGTATTTGAAAATGCATAAGAACTGCATTGGAATATTTCTCCATTTCGATACGCATTATATCATCTTTAAGCAAAGTCGTCAATGCTTTAAGCATACTTTTGTTGCCCTAGAGTTATCCGCAAAACAATACAATGAAAATAATTATAATAAAGGAGGGATTTGCATATGATTTATGGATTAGGAAAGCGCTTACAGGAACAAAGAATGTTAAAAAACCTTTCCCAAAAAGAAGTTGCCGCTTCTGTCGGCGTATCGGCGTCAATTATTTCCAATTATGAAAGCAGTGAACGAACTCCCAGCGTTGAAATCTTAATGGCTTTAGCCCGTCTGTACCATTGCTCCACTGATTATTTGCTTGGTTTTGAAAAAGAGGAAAAAGAAAAATTTCTGGATGTTTCCATGTTGAATAACGAACAGCGGAAATTGCTTCAGCATTTCCTTATAAGCATAAAATAAAAAGAGATGCCGGGAAATATCCTTCGCACACAATATATGTTTGTGAATTACGGTGTATCACAGCATATATTGTGGGCACACAGTCATTTCCGACATCCCTTTTCATTTTGTGGCAGACGTATCCGTTGCCTACTCCTGGTACTCCCAGCTGGAAAAACCTTCCCTCGTGTTCACATTGTGAAAGAACATCTTCCTCAGGAAAGATCTTCTTCCTTAGGAAAGAACCTCTTCCTTAGGAAAGAACATCTTCCTTAGGAAAGAACCTCTTCCTTAGGAAGGGGATTTTTCCTCGGAATGGACATCTCCCGGCACGGCCTCCTTCGCCTGGGCTTTGAACTTAGCCACTTCCTTTGCGGCCTGGGCGATTGCGATATTGGTCCCCGCACCGGCCACACAGCCCCCGGGGCACGCCATCCCTTCAATCAGGCAGCCGTTCTTCTTCCCTGCCTTGGCAAGAAGCAGCATTTTCCTGCAGTCCGTCAGCCCTTCCGCGTGCTCGATTTTCACTTCCGTGCCCGGATAATAGGTTTTAATGCATTCCTCAATGGCTCCGGCCACGCCGCCCGCAACGCCATAGCCTCTGCCGGCACCCGTAGCGTCCTCCATTTCGTCCATTGCCTTTATCTCGTCCAGCAGAATTCCCCTCGCCTCAAACATGCCTGTCAATTCCTCGAAGGTGATGACAAAATCCACATCGGAACGAATTGTCCTGCGGCTTGCCTCCAGCTTCTTGGATGCACAGGGTCCGATAAACACAACTGAAGCGTCCGAATGCTCCTGTTTGATCAATCTTGCAGTAGCTACCATGGGCGTCAGGGCATTGCTGATTTTGTCAATCGTCTCAGGGAACAGATGCTTTGCCATCACGGACCAGGACGGGCAGCAGGAAGTCAGTGCAAAAGACTGTTTGCCGGAAGCAACCTCATTCACATAGTGTTCCGCTTCTGCCATACAACCCAAATCCGCGCCGATTGCCGTCTCATAGACATCCGCAAATCCCAGTTCCTTCAATGCGGTCTTGAACATCTCCGGCGTCACCTTTGGCCCGAACTGTCCCACAAAGGCCGGCGCCACCTGCGCTATAATTTTCTTCCCTGACTGCATGGCACGAATAAGCTGGAATATCTGTGATTTATCCGCTATGGCACCGAACGGGCAGCTCACCATACACATACCGCAGGAAACGCACATCTCATTATCGATATAGGCACGCCCGAATCTGTCGGATTTGATGGCATTAACGCCGCAGGCCGCCTTACAGGGACGCTCTTTGTGGCAGATGGCATCATATGGACAGACATCTTTGCACTTTCCGCATTTTATGCATTTTTCCTGATCAATGACGGATTTGCCGTTGACCATGGAAATCGCGCCCTTGGGACAGACGCTTTGGCAGGGATGGGCCACACAGCCCATGCAGGAGCTTGTCACCTCATAATGATTCTCCGGGCATGCGTTACACGCGGAAGGGATAACCTGCATCAGAGGCGGCTCATAGTATTTCTCCCCGATATTGCTCTCCTCCAGGCCCTGGGTCAGGTGCCCGGGATGCTCCCTGTTCTCAGGCCGCAGGCTCATCCCCATGGCCAGTCGAATGCGCTCACGGATTATGGCTCTGTCACGGTAGACGCTCTCCCTGTACAGCGGCTCTTCATAATCTACAATCTGATAGGGAAGCGCTTCCATATCGTCCTTCAGGTTGGATGAATTGTATGCCAGGTTTGCGACTTCCTTGAAAACCCGACGCCTGCGCTGCCGAACCGGGGTATCGATTCCTCTCATACTGCTCATAAGCTTGTCTCTCCTTGATATTTTTTTAACAATACAACCTGATACTATTAAAACACATTTATACTGCAAACGCAAGCCTCAATATCAGGAAGGAAACATTTTTTCGAACTTCTCCACATCCAGCTTAAATGTAAGCCCGTCATAGACCGCCCCTCTTACATGGCGCATCCCCACAATCCTATTACACTCTGTAAATCCCAGCTTTTCGGCACAGCGCAGCATACGAAAATTGCCTGACCAGGTCTGAAGATACAGTTCCCGTTTGCCGTTGTCCAGAAAATAACGGATATAAGCCGCCAGGCCCTGGGTTCCCAGCCCTCTTCCCCAGCAGGAAGACTCGTTCACTTCGACTCCCAGCGCCGGAAAAGACTTCTGCCCCGGCTTCAGGTCTTTTTCATGAATCCACTGAAAATCCTCGTCAATCAGGTAAGCGTTGACTCCTCCGATATGCATTCCCTCAGACGTATCCAGTTCAAGGGACCAGCGAAATCCCTGTGGCGCTTTTTTCAGCCCTTCCATTTCCTCTTCCCGAAAGCTTTGAGGATCAAAGGATGCCAAATCTTCCTCCGTCTCCCAGGGCGCATCCCACAAGGCCCATTCTGTTTCCACTGTATTCCATCGGATATCATCCTCTATATCGGACTCCCTATAATCACGCAATATAATGTCCCGGTAATAAATCTCCATTCTTGTTTTCTCCTTCCAGGTTTCGGTATCGCCATGCCTGCCAATGATATTCAAGCGGCTTGAAGAACCTGATAACCATGCATTTTTCTGTTCATTCTCCATAGGACCCTCAATCGTCTTCATCGCCTCCGCAGCGGCGAACGCATTGCCGAAACAGCCTATGAGCATCGGCACATTCCCTGCCCCTTTCTCCCGGCATTTTTATGAATAGGGGATAGCCCTTGTCTTGTTCTCAATTCCTCACCGAAGCTTTCTCCCGATTCGCAGTTGCCGGGCTTTACAGGGAAGGAGGCAGCTTCACTCCAATCATAATCGCCTTTGAATCTCCTCCATGCCCTATGTCTTTCGTGACGGCAATGGGTAAATCTGTTCCCGCCGCCTCAAGGATCAGCGTTTCCACGGTTGGGAAGCATTTTTCAGCCTCCATCTGGGTAAAAGTTCCAAGCAATATACCTGCCGCCTTCTCAAAGGCTCCCAATTGCTGCAGCTGGCGCAGATAGGTTTCTATTTGGGGAGCTGAACCATGGTAGCTTTCCAGCAGCAGTATCTTTCCTTCCAAATCCGGCATAAATCCCGTACCCGCCAGTTTCAGAAAGCATCGAATGTTTCCCCCGATTACAATTCCCCGCATTTCCTCCCGCTGAAGAAAATCATAATGAATCCGAAACAAATCATTGCTGCCATTTATGACGGTATTTCGGAAATGATTTATCCGCTCTTTTCCCGAAGGGGTTTCTTCCCCTCCCACATGGCCACAGAGCAGATTGCGTATCTGATACAGTATGGAAGGCTTTCCCGTCTTTGCATAAATCGCATTTACGACAGTGGTTAAATCGCTGTATCCCCAGAAAATCTTTCCGCTCTCCGCGATGACTTCATAATCCAGACAGGGCAGTATTCCGTTTGCAATGTCCCCTCCCGATATATCAAAGATTCCCTTTATACTTCTGTCCCTGTAGAAATCCATCAGCGCCCGGGCACGTTCCCCTGCGGTTTTGCCGAATCCGTTTTGTTTTTCATAAATGCAGTCACTGAAGGACACTTGTAGCCCCATTTTCAGCAAAATGGTTTCCAGCCGTTTTATCTCCCCGTAAGCGGAACGTTTCTGACCGTTTGAACAGCAGACGATTCCGATCCTGTCTCCGGATTTCAACATATACATTCCTCCCGCAAAGCTTGCAGCTTTACCGAATTGCTTTCTCTTGCCTTAGCGCTCAACGCCGCCGTTTCCCTTATCAGCTATCATCGGTTGATGCGTGGCATGGTGTAGTCATTCTACCATGAACACAGGACCGTTCATGGCAGATGGCCATTCGGCCGCTTCCTTCCGCAACAAGGTCATTATACCAATCTTACTGTATACTGTAAACCCTGGTGTCAACAGTGTTTCGTAAAATACTCCGCAGAACGCTCTCTGCTTCCGGTTTTACGGATTTCCCACATTGCCCGTCTCAAACCGATATGCCCAAAACGCATCACCGTTCCCATACTTTCCACCACTGCAAACCTGCCACTGCCGCGCTTTACACGCATAAATTCATCTATGCCGCATATACTACCCTGTGCGAGGTATTTTTCATGAAACATTTAAAATATACGATGATAATCGGCGCCCTCTTTGTTTTGATCGCGGGATCCCTGTCCCATTTTCTGTATGACTGGACCGGACAGAATACTGTCGTTGGCCTTTTTGCTCCGGTAAACGAATCCATATGGGAACATATGAAACTGCTGTTTTTTCCCATGCTGCTGTATTCCCTGATTATCCTGTTTCTATATGGAAGAAAAACCCCCTGCCTTGCCTCTTCTCTCTGCTTTGGAATCATCGTCGGAACCCTGCTGATTCCTGTTCTTTTTTATGCCTACACCGCGGTTTTGGGCAAAAATATCTTTCTTCTGGACATCGGCACATTTATTTTGAGCGTTCTGACTGCCTTCCTGCTCTCCTGCCGCTTTACCCTGTCCTGCCGCCTGAAACCATATACCTTTCCGCTGTGCCTTTTGGTGGGAATTTTCTTTCTATGCTTTTTGCGGTTTACCTATCATCCGCCTGCGCTTAAAATCTTTGAGAGTCCATGAAGTCCATGATTTCCTGTAAGGGCTTTTTTAGCTGTTGACTGCACTGATGTCAATGCGATAACTGCTGTCTCTGTACGCAATATTCAGGCAGTAATCTCCTGTCTGCAGGGTTGTTTCATCCTCTATCGGATAAAAAACTTTTCCCTCCGCATCGAAAACAACCAGTTCTTCTATCAGCTGATGTTCAACCGTTTTTAATATTTGCCGGATACAGTTGTCACAAAAGAGCGTTTTCGAATAGAATTGTCCCGTATTGGTACTTACAAGGGCATCAGGGCGCTCATCAACCTGAAAAAGGATCTGTAGAATGTCTTGTCTCTTGTCAGCAGCATGGCAGGACTCCTATCTTTATGTTTTCATTTCCGTTTGGATGGATTTCGTCTCTTACCCTTTTACCGAAGTATGAATCTACTACATTTTATTGCAAATTCTCCACAAAATGAACGGCGGAGGTGTCCCAGTATTTTCTGTAAACCCGGGCTTTGCTGCCGTTGAGATTCAACTGATACATTCTGAACACCACAGGAATATCCTTAGGCTGCCACTGTTCCTCATAGGAATACTGATAGACCATCCCCAGATTCCGCATCACGCCCCCGCTCCTGGGATTGTTTCTGTCATGGGTGGCTGTCAGATAGGGAAGGCCGTCTCTTTTCCGATTCTCTGCTGACCACACCGGCTCTGCTGTTTATTCTTTCAAATTCTCCAGAATTTCGGGATTGTTTGAGAGAACCTCTCCCATAGTCCGGCAGTTTTCCAGTTCCGGACAGTCTCCGCATGTGGTCACACTTTTTTTCAGCGCGCACTGGCGAATTTCGCACATGCTGTCGCAAAATACCGTTTTGATCCCGTCAACACGGCATCCCTGACAGTTGATATGTTCCGGCAGAATGGGCGCGTCATTTAACTCTGCCCATAATTTTGCCGTTTTTTCACGCAATGTCTGATCGTCATTGACTGTCGCAAGGTATGCGTCGCATTTTTCACAGTCCAACCCACAATATCCAATCATTTCTTTCATTCTTATGTACCTCCTGATTTCTATTTGATCAATTGTTCCTTTACTGCCGTCTGCTGCAGATCAATCCCGGCACGCCCCATCGGCGCTTCCCCAGACAGTGCAGACAGAGTGGCCTGCTGTGAGACCCTTCATCGGCCCTCACTCATACAGTCTCTCATAGCCGCATTTTTCAATGACACAGCGCATGGGAACGTTTTCAGGCCGGGTACGGCAGGTGGCGGTCTTCCCTGCGGATACAATGCGGTTGGTAAGATATGCCGTCATCGCCGTTCCGAATCCCTTTCCGCGGAATTCCTCATAGGTTTTGATATCCGCCGCTTCCCAGAATGCAAAGGAATATCGCTCTATGCACCCCCTGGCCGCCGGAATGCCGTCCTGATACAGCTGAAAATATTCGATATCCTCCGGTTCTGTTCCCATGGAGCGGATCTCCCACCCAGGGGGAAGAGCAGGGTTCGGTTCCAATACCTGTCTCCGGGTAAAATAAATGATCTCCTCTTCCTGTTTCAGCACTTGATAGTACCATTCATCATACAATGCGTCGCATCTGTCATCCCAAAGGCGTTTATAGTCCGGGGCGGAGACGATTCGCGCCGCCAGTTTTTCCACGGACAGGATTCCCTCCTCCGCACACATATTGATATCCGCGGCATAGGCCGCCCAGTCCAGATCATCCCTGTCCCACACGCAGGGGATGGACTTTATCCCATATAAAAATGCCGCTGCCGCCCGTGTATGACCGTCTGTCAGGAGCAGACGCCCCGCCAGACTTCTCACGGGAACAGGCTCCATTTTCTCTATGTCCCGGGGACTTTGAAACCAGCTGCGCACATCGGTTAGTTTCTTCTGACTGATATAGAGCTGACTGGGGGTAAGGGCCGCTATTTCCGCCATAAAAACCTGCTCTGCGCTTTGCTCCAAAGCTTCCGCCGTCTGGAATGCCTTTGACAAATACAATACCAGATCATCATTGTTGCAGCAGTCCGCATACGGCTCACACACCGCGTCATTGTACCAGACGCCGCTTCCGTCGGGGATATAGCCCCGCTTTACATACATTCTCTGGGCGCTCCCGTATCCGCTGTGAAGCCCCACCCCAAGGTAAACCCGATGGGCGTACCGACTGGCAATTTCTTCAGCAATGTCCATAAGTTTGCTGCCGATACCAAAACGGCGGTACTTTTCCAATACTGCAAAATCCACGATTTCCGGATAACCGCTTCCGCCGAAGGCCCCGTTTTGGGCATCCGGATATACATGGATATAACCTGCCGGATTTCCAAGGTATTCTGCCGTCAGTGACAGGGATTTCCCGGATTTCTGATCTTCAAGCCGCATCCGGAATTTGCTGATCTCCGAATGCCATCCCTGTGCCCGTTCTTCCTCCCAGAACTCCCGGGCGTCCGTGTACTTCATATCCCGCACCCGGATTTTTCCGTTATCAAAATAAACCAAAGTCCACCTCCCTGTTTATAATTCTCCATCTGCCCCGCAAAGTTCCCCTTCTGCCCCGCAATTTTATGTAAAACATCGCTTCCTAAAGATACAACCTGCCACCGTACAGTGCACAGTACATACGCTGCCTGTGGCTGACCGGACACCGCTGCATCGGCAGTCCCGCAAAGGGAACTTTAACTGTTTCTGCGGATTTTGATCAAGCGGAAAACATCTTGATACAAACCATCCTTGTCCTCTATGTCAATCATCAGCCATCTCTGGCCGTTTCCTTCCTGTGTCTCCCTATATAGATTCCCTAATGCAGCGGTACATTCCGGCAATATTGCCTCCACCGGCCCTTTTTCTTTTTGCCCTACCACCACCAGAACTTTAAAAAATCCTTCTTTGGGATACAGGGTGCACAATGTCTTTCCCGCCTTTTTCCATTTGATATTCCAACCCTTTTCCCAACTGCAGGAACTGTATTCCACTTTTTCAGTACACTGATACATCTCCCTGATTTCCGAACAAAATTCCATAAAAACAGGATTTCTCACATATTCGCTAACTTCATTGATGGCAGGACAGTAATTTTTATCCTGTATATCGATCATATACTTACCCTTTCTCCCCTTCTTTCGGCCTGAAAATGGCTTTTCTGCTCCAACGTTTCTATTTTCCCCGGCAATTGTAAGTAATTGGTAAAAACAATCTCCGGCTTTTCCTCCGGTTCCTGCTGATAATAATGGTATTTGCCCCGCTTCAGCCAGGCTGTATGCATCCCTGCCTGGTTCCCGCCCCTGATGTCCGCTCCGGGATTATCTCCCACTACCAGTATATTTTCTACCGGTTCACCGATAACTTCTGTGATATACCTGTAGCATTTCTCACTTGGTTTTGTGGACCCGATTTCCTGCGCCGATACGGTTTTCAGAAACACATGCTCCAGTCCCAGACATTGGAGCTTCCGTTCCTGTATTGCCCGAAGCTCATCTGTCAGCAAATACAATCCGTACTTTTCCTGCAGCCCGGGCAGCACGTAGAGGAAATCCGCAAAAGGCTTCATATTGTCATACACTGCCTGCCAATAGCATTCCGCCAATTCCGCCCCCGTGACATGGGTGACTCCCAGTTCCTCCAGAACCGCATCATACCATTTAGCTCTGTCGTTTGCCTCCGGCAGGCCCCTGCAGGCGCTTGTCACCCGGGATTTCACCTTTCGGAAAATGTCGTAAACCGCCTCCGGGGAGCTGTCGCAGCAGCCGGCCAGATACACTGCCGTTTCCAGTTCCGCCGCCATTTTTACATCTGTCTCATTGTACAAAGTTCCGTCCATATCAAAAATAATTGCGCTTATCATCTGTGGTTTCCAACCCTCCTATATCTCCACTGCAGGCAGCTCCGCCTGCACGTTTCCATCCTGAAAGAAAAATGCTCCTCCAAATGCCAATGTCATTTACATAAACCCTTCCTCCGTTAAGTTAAGTCTTTGCTCTCTCTAAATTTCTTTAAATTTCAAATCCTCCCTTGATATTTATGCGCATTATGCGTATAATGTAATTGTAAGGAAATTACAGCACATCCATCCAATAAAACCTGGCAAGGTTTCCATTCCAAATCATCCCGGAGACCTTGACCCCCGTACAATTAAATCTATTTTAAAGCAGGCCGGGCTCTAAAGCCTGGTACTGCAACACCATAAAGGAGGATTCATCTATGAAATTAACTTATCCCGCTTGTTTCTATCCTTGTGAAGAAAAAAAAGGAGGATTTACCGTTGAAGTTCCAGATCTTCCCGGCTGTGTCAGTGAAGGCAGCACCTTGGCCGAAGCTATCCTTATGGGTACTGATGCCGCATCCGGCTGGATTCTTGACGAACTGGAGGACGGAAAACCCGCGCCCGAAGCAAGCCCATTGGAAAACATTATCCCGGAAGCCGGCGGTTTCGTAAGCATGTTGGTTCTGGATATGGATGCCTATGCTGAAAAGTATGGTGAAAAAGCTGTAAGAAAAAATCTTACCATTCCCGCATGGCTCAATACGTTTGCTGAAAATAACCATATTAACTTTTCACAGGTGCTTCAAGATTCCTTAACCGCCCTCTACCAACAAAAACAGCACGCTTAATTGGTTGGGGGTGTGAAAAAAGTCGCGGCTTTCTGCAGAAGACAACGAAATGTGGTCCCAAACCGTTGTCTTTGGAATCACAGGACGAACTTTTTCACACCCCTAGTCCTATCCTTCTTTCAAAACAGCCAATTTCCAGAGCAAAATCCCCATTTTCATGAAATAATCCCATGACCGGCACCAGCACATACTCAAAGTAGTATATTTTATTCTATCTCTATTTCTGGTATATTTACCAATTGCTGTAATTTTTCTCTTAATACTTTCTTATCGGGCAATTGCAATTTATATTCGGCCACAAGCATTGGTGACATACTCCTGCTCATTGCATATTCAACAACCTCATCATTCTTTGTTGCACACAAGATCAATCCAACACTTGGATTCTCATGCTCCTTTTTCACCTGTCTGTCCAACGCCTCCAGATAAAAATCCATTTTTGAAACATATTCCGGCTTGAATTTTCCAACCTTTAATTCAAATGCCACCAAGCATTGTAACCCTCGATGAAAAAACAATAAATCGATCGCATAATCTTCTCCTCCAACCTGCACTTTATATTCTTCATCTATAAACGTAAAATCCCTTCCCAACTCCAAGATGAAGTCTCGCATTTTTAAGATCAGCGCTTTCCTTAGATCATTTTCTTTATATGGACTTGGCAGGTTCAGAAATTCAACAACATAAGAATCAAAAAAAGGATTATTATTTATTTTGTTTATTTTTTCAGGCAGTACTTTACCTTTCGATAACATAAAACGTTCATAATAAGCACTGTCTAATTGCCTTTCCAACTCACGCTTACTATAATTCTCTTGTATGCATAATCTCAAATAGAATTCTTTTTCTTCAATGCTTTTTGTGCCTGACAAAATAAGCAGATTATTTGTCCAGTTGATTTGTGTCACCAGTGGTGACACTTTTTCATAATCCGCATAAGTTTCATAAAATTGTTTCATACGATAAAGGCCACGACGATTAAACCCTTTTATCCCTGGAAATGTATCTTGTATATATCTGGAAAGTTCATCAATGTACGAATCTCCATAGGATGCTGTTTTTGCCTCTTCGCTGATAAATTGCCCTATACGCCAATACATATTGATCAGCTCTTCATTTACCTTCCGATATGCATTCTTTTTTGCACTTTCTATAATGGCAACCACTTTCGTAAAGGTTCTCTCCATTTCATCCATATTATATCCTCACAGATTGATTTCATCTAGTACACCGCTGCATCCATATCCTGGCAAAATATGACTTCCTCCACAATCACATTTCATAAATTTACATAAAGAATTAATATATATTATTCTAAATTCACTCCCCAACTACCTCTTTTCTATGCATCAGATGAATGCCGATGTGCCCTATGCCCAGGAGGATTACCGCAGCCATCAATGCCGGATTCCTCCCGTAGACTGCCAACAGAAAAAAGGCCGCCACGGGAAGTGTGGCCCCGGCTACAGGCAGGCCCAGGAAGCTGCTGTAAAAATCTCTCATGGTCTTTTCACTGCGAAAATACCGCACCCAGTAAAGCTCATAGCACACCATCAGCAGAAAGGACAACAGCAGCCACCAGGACCAGGGAGACCATGGTTTTATGTTAAAATCGGAAAAAATCAGTACCAGACAGGATACCAGAACCTCCCCCGTCCGTTCCAGAAACACCAGTATTTTCTTCTCGTTTCCCGCATATTTTTCATAGTTTTTCGGTTGATTCTTTGTCCACAGAAGATTGGGCAGCATCAGCATAATCAGGTAAATCAGTCCCACATAGGAAAATCCAAACGCCATTCTCACTCCTCCCGGACTGCGGCAAACCCTATGGCTTCCGCTATCTCTTTTCTCAACCCTTCCGCAGCCATATTTTCCTCATCCTTCTCTATATACTGCAGACCGCCAGGATTTACAGTGATGCTTCCTTCCCTATGAAAGCCGGATTCCGTCCGGCAGGAGGATCTCCCCCTCATCTCCGCTTACATCAAAGAAACCCACGGCATGCTTCTCCGCAAGCCGCCTTACCGTTTCATAAGCTTCTTCCGCAGCAGACCAGGGAAAGGCGGCATAAATCACTTCCCGGCCAATACAATAATCCACAAGGCGGCTTTCCAAATCCCCGTCTTTTTCCAACTCCTCCATGCCCGGCGCATATGCCCCGTTCATGGGCGGAAAAATATCTTTCATCTCCATAAACCAATTCTGCAGGGCAGGAGAAGAAACGCCGATAGTCTGGTAATCATGATCCTCCTCCCAGGCGGTCTGTTTCTCATACCATGCCATAAATGCCTCTCTTGTATCAGGCGCTTTTGTCTTTTCAAATACCATTAAATCGTAACTCATCCCACTCTCTCCTTTTTTGCGATTTTCCATTGGCCCGGGACATTCTTTCGTCTTTTTCACCTGCCTCATTTCCCCTCTGGTTCTTTACAGGCAGCGCTTCCCTCCTGCTTTAAAAATTGCCCGATTTTCTCCGTCACTTCCGCCACATCCAAAACACAATCACCCATCTTCTGTCCATACAAATGCCGTTCAATTCCCAGTACCCGCCCTGAATATCCGCTGCCCTCAAACCACTTCTCCAGACAGGACACAAAATCCGGAGAAGTTTCCGCTTTACCGTACACACCTATAATGTACAGACGTTTAATAACTTCCTCATATCTGCTCTCATTGTGACTGAAATAATCCTGGCAGCGCTCATGAAAAATAAAATACAGGGAGGCCGGATTTCCGCAGTACATGGGCACAATCAGAATAACCCTGTCATAACGGCACATTTCGCCGTACAGGCTGTAAACATCATCTTCCCTGTACTTACACACGCCGCCGAAGCATTCATATTCACATCCGCAGCAGGGATGGGCATTCAGTTCCCTGAACCGGACTACTTTGTCATTACCGGACCCTGCCGACGCTATGTACTGCCCGATTTGATCACAATTTCCATTCTTTCTGCCCGAAAAACTAATAATCAGATTATCCATGGCTTTCCCTTTCCGAAAAGTATCTCCCGTTTCCAAATCCGCTCCGGAAACCTTATGTTGAAAATCTGCTGTCCAAACTTATTATACTATATTCCCCTTTTCGTTTCCAGTGCCAATTTGCGCTGTTTGGCCTTATTCCCTGACCATCGGTACTTTTCATAGGGCGGACTTTCGCTGACAGATGGCCGTTGTTTCTGTGAGGACTGTAAAAAAACGTCGGTACTTAGGCACCGTACTTTGGTGCCTGGCAGCAGTACTTCGGTGCCATTGTACCGCTACGTTTTGGCCCAAGCGAGAGCGTGTCCGAACAGAAATGACGGCCATCTGACTGCTAATCCATGAACAGGAATGACCCCTTGGACAGGCAGGTAAAACGGAATCATATGCCTGTTGTTTTTCCCGCTTTGGTATGCTACAATTTTCCCTGTACGGAATGGAAGATCCAAGGTTAGGGGGAATAATATTATGCGGCAGCATGACAAAATAATCAATATGGCTGCAAAAAAGGTACTCGCACCGAAGGGACTTTTTCGACAGGGAACGTCGAGAACCTGGTTAGACGACAACGGATACTTTGTCATTTTTGTTGTGTTTGATTCCGGAAATTGGTCCAAAGGTTCTTATTTGGGAGTTGGAATTGACTTTTTTTGGGAGAAAAGCGACAGCTTAAACAATGTATTATCTTATTCTTATGGGAATCGGGAAAACGAATTCTGCAGCTATGATGGAAACGATGATGAATTTCAAGCAAAGATGGAAGAATTTGCTGAAACAGGCCTGCGGAAAGTGATGGAATACCGCAAATTTAAGGATATGGATTATGCGAAAAAGTGCCTTGAACAGAAGGTATCCGATTTACCGGAAAATCGACGATTTTGGGAAGTCTATGATTTGGCAATGTTATGCTTTCTCAAAGGCGATTTTGAGAATGGCGTAACGATATTTGAAAATTATTTGGATCTGTTAGAGAAATCCATTTATGAGGGCGATATTTATATAGAGTGGCATGAAACCTTTTACAAGCATTGTATCAATTCTATCAAACCCTTTTTGACCACTAAAGAAGCCGCACAAAAAATGGTTTTAGATATGATTAAGCGACGGAGGGACTATTTTAGCAGTAAATCCTCCTTTAAAAAGATGAATAAAGAAAGATTCCTTTTGCATTAAACCAGTCCCGGAATCCTTTGCTTATGGCTCCTGCGTTTTCAGATATTTCCGCAAAAAGGGGACATCCTGCATCTCGGCTCCCTGAAAATTGCCATAGAACCTGGCGGCCTCTTCATTTGTGGCCCGAATCAGATAATATTGGTCTATGCCGTTCCGGGCACAGTCTTTTTCCAGTTCTTATTCTCCGCTTTCCAGACCTATGGCAGCAGCCACCTCCAGTTCTTCCCTGACCATCTCATCGCCATCCTCCAGGCGCCAGATATTTTCCAGAACCGTCTCCATAAAGAAGAGCTTCCCGATATCCGCCTGGGGATAGCCTGTCTGTCCGCCAAGCAGCCGGATCACCTCCCGGATATGCTCCCTGTGCGGACATGTGTGTTCCGTATCCAGTTCATTGAGTATGAACCGGGGCAGATCCAGGATTGCCGGGCCCATCACCCCTTTCGGGTCAATCATGGCATAGCTGCCGTCGTCTCTCGACAGCAGATTGTCATGGTGCAGGTCACCGTGGAGAAGCACCCGGTCCGGATATTTCCCGAACACTTCCGCACAGATTCCCCGCGCCCTGACTGCCAGGTCCGAAACCTCCCGGTCCACAGAATTCCGCATGCAATAATCACAGATCCCCTCCAGCCAGTCCAGATAAGTCTCGCCCTCCCCGGCAGGCATATGTATCTCACGGAATATCCGGGAAAATATCTTGATCCGCGTTTCCAGGGAGGCTTCCCTGCGCAGTACGGTCCCCGGAAAGATGCGTTCCTCCAAAAGGAGTCCGGCATTTTCGTCATAGGCATATACCCTGCAGCTATGCCTGCCGGACAGCCCCGTCAGCATCCGATGCTCGGATTTGAGCCGGGATATGTTCCTGTCTATTTTCAAAATGACAGGGCCGAACCGCTCCGACTCCGCCGATAAGACTGCTTTTGTGGGATGTAAGTAAATTTCTTCGCAGCGGTTCAGTCCCCACCTTTCTGCCGCACCTTTTATCTGATTTTCCAATTTGCTCTCCTATCCTGACTTTGCTTGTCTTTTCCTGAACACCGCTCCATGCCCCTCATGGCTTTCCCCTGTTTTCCTGTAATCCTTCTTTTCAAGAACTGTCCTTTGACAGACGATCTCTTGGTAGTGTCTGTGGAATGGTCCTGATTTTTCGTAACAGTTCAGACAGCGCTGAACTGTTGCGATTTTTCATCTTCTCCAACCGCCCCCTAAAGGGAAAGTCAGGAATATTTTCCTAAAATCCTCTTATAAACCCGATAGGCAAGATAAATCCCGGCCGTGCAGCCAAACACTAACATTACCATTCCGGCTGCAGGAAAGATTACAAATAGAATCCCGTTCAGCCCAAAGAAGAAGGCACAGTTTTTATATAATCCGGCCATCTCCACATTATAGCCTTTTATGTCCTTAACCTTATCTTTCAGGGAAGTATCTCCGCTCCAGAAGCTTATAGGCTCGTCGCTGTCTCTACTATAAATGCTTATGATTAAAAAAGGAAAAGAACATAATAAGCAGCATACCAGACTTATGATTCTTCCTACCATATCCCAATCTCCTCCCCCCATGCCTGCTATCATTGATTATAAAATATTTACCTGGCATTTACAATACACAGCAATAAATTTATTTATTTCAAATGCTCCTTTATAAATAAAAATACAGAGCGCATAGCTTTATTTTACTATACGCCCTGACGCTGTATTCCTTATTTTGTTATTCATGGCCATGCTTATATTTCTGATAGAAAAATCTCCGTTATACCAATCAATCCATATCGGGATACCAATTCTATTATGCCTGATTTTATCTCGTCCCGGCAAAAATCATTCTTCTGTAAAAAATCATCGTCCTTGTCATTGAGATAAGAATAAAACAGCAGTGCCACCTCCAAATTTACCATATTGTTATCAGACGTCATATCGTATATCTGATTTTCAGCTTCGTTAATCTTCCCATTGTCAACCATATCGGCCCTTCATTGTTCCGGTGTTATCCCGCGATTCAACCCCCTTACCGCAATGCAAAAGCCCCTATTTTGTAAAATCTCTTGACAGATCCGTCTACATAGTGTAGTCTGTATATGAGACTACATAATGTAGACAGGAGGTTGTACTGATGGCAGAAATTCAATTAGGGGCTGTGGAAGCCCGTTTTGCAGACATCATCTGGGAGCGGGAGCCGGTGACATCCGCCGAACTGACAAAACTGGCTGCGGCAAAGCTCACCTGGAAACGGACGACAACACACACGGTACTGCATCGGCTCTGCGACAAGGGCCTGTTTCAAAACTATAACGGCACGGTAACCTCTCTGATATCCCGACAGGAGTTCTATGCCCGTCACAGCAAGAAATATGTGGATGAGACCTTCGCGGGTTCCCTCCCTGCCTTCCTTGCCGCATTTACCAGGGAGAAAAAGCTGACAGCAGAGGAAATTACCGAGATTCGCGAACTGATTGACAAGGCAGGTGAATGATATGAGCAATCTATTTCTGAAAATTCTGAACATGAGTATCGCCGCCGGCTGGCTGATTTTGGCTGTGGTACTGCTCCGGTTTCTGCTGAAAAAGGCACCCAGGTGGATTACCGTTCTTTTGTGGAGGATTGCGGCCCTGCGGTTGGCGGTTCCCTTCTCTTTCGAGAGCGCATGGAGCCTGGTTCCCAGTGCCGAGACCTTCCAGGCCCATAACATACAGTATGAAACCCCTGCGGTCAGCAGCGGCATCCCCGCCGTCAACAATGCGGTAAATCCCCTTCTGGGGGAGATGTTTGCGCCTAATCCGGCAGCCAGTGTCAACCCGCTCCATGTATGGACATTTGTGCTGTCTGTCATCTGGCTCATGGGCATGGCCATCCTGCTGCTGTACACGGTTATCAGCTATTGGCAGGTACACCGGAGCGTTTCGGAAGGCATACCCTACGAAGGAAATATCTTTCTGTGTGACCAGGTAAAGTCTCCGTTTATCCTGGGACTGGTCCGGCCAAAAATCTATCTGCCCTCCAACATGAACGCGGTGACCATGGAGCCGGTGATTGCCCACGAAAAGGCGCATCTGGCAAGGCGTGACCACTGGT
>OFFK01000084.1_pt1 | contig 71892 bp, 55 predicted proteins | sample 1521361 | NCBI WGS metagenome assembly OFFK01 (sample SAMEA3504096, study PRJEB24116) | mouse gut metagenome | biome: mouse gut; feature: mouse-associated habitat; material: faeces | place: Denmark | collected 2011 | reverse complement strand
CCGTATCGCCCGCGGGGAGGCCTGTCCCCGAACTTATCCCTGCCGGCTCGCTCACAGGGACCTCTCTCCGGTTTTATCTCATCCCTGCTCGCTCACAGAGACCTCTCTCCGGTTTTGTCCCCTGCCGGCTCACTCACAGGGACCTCTTTCCGGATTTATCCCATCCCGGCTCGCTCACAGGGACCTCTCTCCGGTTTTATCTCATGCCGGCTCGCTCACAGAGACCCCCATCTGGCTGCGAAGCCCGCCTGCAGTCATCTCCTCCTGCCGGCTCGCTCACAGAGACCTCTCTCCGTTTTTGTCCCCTGCCGGCTCACTCACAGGGACTGCTCTCCGGATTTGTCCCATGCCCTCTTGGCAGGAAACGCTCCCCTGGGAAAACGTCAGTCTAAATGAAAAACCGTCTGTAAATCAACGCTCACAGGGCTGTTATCCGGATTCGTCTCCATAATATCCGCCATGAAATCCCACCACTTGCGGTTGATGGCCGTATCAGCCCCCTTCGCCCACAGCGCCTCATCCGCAATCTCGATGTAGCCGAACAACGTCAGTGTCTCCCTGTCCAAAAAGATCGTGTAGTTCTTTCCCCCGTGTTCATGAATCATGTCCTGCATCTCGGGCCAGAGTTCATTGTGCCGCTTCTCGTACTCCGCTTCTTTGCCGGGATACAGTTTCATTTTAAAACCCTTTACCATAATGACAGCCTCCTTCTTTAAATGGTTTCCGTTGTTTCCTTTACCGCCCGCCCATATTTCCGTCCCTTCAGAATTGTGCGAAAAATCCGGACACCTGTTTACTAAATCGCAGTATCAGGCACGGCTCCAGATGCCGGCCGCCGGAAAGAAATACGGTATAGTGAAATTATACGCTATTAAAATGCGTATGGCAAACGGAATTTAAGAATTCATTTTCGCCCGGAAACTGTGATATTGCGGCTATGATTCGCCAAGAACTTGAACATATCAACAAACAATGAAAAGGACCGGAACCTCCTTGACAATGTCCGAAATTATGTTATCCTTACCCTTAACCATATTTACAGGGCAGGCGTCTGCCGTATGGACCCATGATATTCCCTGCGGGAGCGCACCGCCGTATGGACCCATGGCATTCCCTGCGGGAGCGCACCGCCGTACGGACCCATGGCATTCCCTGCGGGAGTACACCGCCGTATGGACCCATGGCATTCCCTGCGGGAGTACACCGCCGTACAGGTAAGAAGCCGGAAGCATATTCCCTGTAAGAAAAACGTGTACGGCAGTTCCGCCGGAAATCGAAGGGTAATCGCCCGAAAAATTATCACAAAGGAGCAGAAAAACCGTGGCAGCAATTACGGACATCCATGAAAAATATATGAGAGAAGCCCTGAAACAGGCGAAAAAGGCTTATGACCTGGGAGAAGTTCCCATAGGCTGCGTCATCGTCCACCAGGGGAAAATCATCGGGCGGGGCTACAACCGGCGCAATACGGACAAAAGCACCCTGGCCCACGCGGAAATCACCGCCATCCGGAAGGCCGGCAAAGTCATCGGCGACTGGCGTCTGGAGGAATGTACCATCTACATCACACTGGAACCCTGCCAGATGTGCTCCGGCGCCATCATCCAGGCGCGCATCCCGGAAGTGGTTATTGGCTGTATGAACCCCAAAGCCGGATGCGGCGGCTCCCTGCTGAACATCCTGGAAGATCCCCGGTTCAACCATCAGGCCGCCGTCGAAAGAGGCATCCTGGAAACGGAATGCTCGGCCCTGCTGAAGCGCTTCTTTACGGAGCTGCGGGAGCGCAATAAGCTGGAAAAACTCTCCCGCTCTCCGAAATGCCCTCCCCCGCAAAATATTTGAAAAATGCCTTGCAAATTCCAAATCATTATGATATCATTTTAATATCATATAAACCCGGAGTAAATGACACTGCTTCCTGCAGCCCGGCAGCGTATCCCGCCGCAGGTAAAGCCGGCTTTTACCGCGATTTTTACAGACATAAGAAAGCGAGGCATTCTCATGAACGAAAAAGTATTAAACGGAAAAAAGAACGGCATGTCCGTACTGTTACTGGTCATTCTGGCATATATCATCGGCATTGCCGCCATTGTCTGTTCCGGCATCAGCCTGGAGCAGGCACCCAACGCCATGAATATCGCCGGTCTCGTAGTCGGTATCCTGATTGTTTCCCTGGGATGGATATTCCTCCTGGGCCTGAAGGTGCTGAAGCCTCAGGAAGCCCTGGTGCTGACCCTGTTCGGAAAATATGTAGGCACCCTGAAGGAAAACGGCTTCTACTACGTCAACCCCTTCTGTGTGGGCGTGAATCCGGCCGCCAGGACCAGGCTGAGCCAGAGCGGGGACGTATCGGAAGCCGGGGGCGGGCTGACCGCAATTATGAACAGCGTCCAGGGCGCCGGTGTCGCAGCAGGCGAATACAGCAATAAAAAACTCTCCCTGAAAATCATGACCCTCAACAACAGCCGTCAGAAAATAAACGATTGCCTGGGTAATCCCGTGGAAATCGGAATCGCCGTCACCTGGCGCATTGTGGACACGGCAAAGGCGGTTTTCAACGTGGACAATTACAAAGAATTTCTGTCCCTCCAGTGCGACAGCGCCCTGCGCCATGTGGTACGCATCTACCCTTACGATGTGTCCGCCAATGTGGATACCACCGGCGACGGCGTAGCAGACGAGGGGAGCCTGCGGGGTTCCAGCGAAATAGTCGCCCTGCGGATTCGCGACGAAATCCAGTCCCGGGTAAAGGAAGCCGGAATCGAAATCGTGGAAGCCAGAATCACCTACCTTGCTTACGCCCCGGAAATCGCCGCAGTCATGCTGCAGCGCCAGCAGGCTTCCGCCATCATCGACGCCCGCAAGATGATTGTTGACGGCGCGGTGGGAATGGTGGAGATGGCGCTGGAACGCCTGAACCAGCATGATGTGGTACAGTTGGATGAGGAACGGAAGGCTGCCATGGTCTCCAACCTGCTGGTGGTATTATGCGGAAACCATGATGCACAGCCCATAGTCAATTCAGGGAGTTTATATTAAAATGGCCGATACCAAGAAACAGGTGCCCTTGAGGCTGTCACCGAAGCTGTATGACGCCGTTGCCGCCTGGGCGGAGGATGATTTCCGCTCGGTCAACGGGCAGATCGAATATCTTCTGACGGAATGCGTCCGGCAGCGCAGGAAGAACCGAAAATATGTTCCGGATGAACTGGATGTCCCTCCGGATCTGGATCTGTAATTACCCGTCACCCTATACCACAGCAATGTCTTATCTGCTTTTCCGTAATTGTCTGCCTTCGGGCAACCGCTCCTCACATCACATGTCTGCCTGGCAGCCGCCCAAACAGGGTACTGACCAGGCAGTTCTTATTGGTGCTTCCCCTCTAACCAGCCAATTCCCCGTAGGAAACTGACGGGGCATTGCCGACGGTAAAAAATGATTGACAAACGATAATTTCCATGTTACCATGACCTTGCAATTATCGAAAAACAATAATTTTGGAGGCAGCAACATGGAATACATCACCTTTCCCTGGAAACAATTGGGGACTGCACTGCGCAGGCTCTCCCTGTCCGGCTCCGCAGGCAACGCGGCTGCCTGGGTCCTGTTTTTCATCATCGGCGCCGCCCCGCTGGCAGCGGCAGCCATCCTGTATCTCAGGCGCCGCAGCTGCAGGGCGGACTGGCTTCTTCCGGTGCTGTCCGTGATGCTCTATGCCGCCCTCTGGTTCTATGTCAATCCTTCCTACATGAATGTATACCTGTCGCCCCTACCGCTGGGTGATTTTTCCGGATATCTCCTTGGAACGGTCCTGTACAGCCTCCTGCTGACATGGCTCCTGCTCCGCTGCATCAGAAGCTTCGAAAAGACGGGATATCGAAGGCTTCTGTTCGGCCTGCAATTACTTCTCTATGCTTATATCCTTATTCTGGCAATGGAGTCCCTGTGGCAGGGCGTCTCGGCCTTCACCGCACCCTTTCAGGAATTAAGCGAAAAAAATTCCGCCGCCGGTTCGCTGCAGCTGAATGTCACCGCCTTTTTCCTCATTCTCCAGGCGATCACCCGGCTGCTGCCAAAAGCGGCGGAACTCATCCTGCTGGCCATGGGCGCCGGTTTCCTGCGCAGCTTTAGGCGCGCCGCCTTCAGCGCGGACACCGGCGCCAGGCTGGAGCGGCTGCGCATTACAAGCGGGCGGCTTCTGGTGCTGCTTCTGGTTTCCAATGTGGGCATCAGCCTCCTTCAGCTTGCCTTTTCCGGATTGCTTTTGAGCAGCTCCTACATTATCACCTTCCCGCTGGCGGAAATCATCGTGGTACTTGGCATCCGGATCCTGAGCCTCCTCTACCTGGAAAGCAAGCGGCTGAAGGAAGACAATGACATGTTTATTTGAGCAGAAAACAAAGGAACAAGATAAAATGGCAATCCGAATCAATCTGGACGAAATCCTGAAAGAACGCCGCATGACCTCCAAGGAGCTGTGCCGGCTGATAAATATCACCGAAGCAAACCTGTCCATCCTGCGCAGCGGCAAGGCAAAGGGCGTGCGTTTCGGCACTGTCAATAAAATCTGCTACTATCTGCAGTGCGATGTGGGAGACATATTAAAATTCGACGGAAAGCTGGACGATGAGGAAGAGGGAGCGGATGCGCCGCAGGACAGCACATAGAAAAACGGTAGACCGTATATCAGAAAAAGAATCCCAAGAGAGAGCGAGGTATCACGAAGAATGAAGCAAACACAACCCTATAATCCCGAAAACAGGAAACCGGAAAAAAACCAAGGCGGCAAGATGCCGGGCACAACTCCCGAAGGCGATACCTTCAAAGCCTCCTCGCCCCGCCTCCCCGCATTCTTCCTCTGCTGCGCCGCTCTCCTGCTTCTCTGCGGCGGGCTTCTTGCCTATGCAAAAGTCCCGCTGGCCCTGGCGGAAATCCGGACGGAGGAAGACCGGCTGGCAGGCATATTTGTCACGGAAAATCATATCCCGTCGGCTGCGCCGCTGGTCGACTTCAATGTCCACGGCGAGATTGTCATAAAAGAACAGGAACCTGTGAAAATATACGGCATGATCGGCGGGGACAATTCGCAGAAACCCGTGGTTTTTCCAGAGCTGGAAGGCTTCGGCATCTACAATCTGATGCTTCCGGATTCGTCGTCTCAGGTATCCTCCGGCCATTATATCTGCGATGATGCCTTTACAGATCTCCACTTCACTGTGTCCGACAGCGAAGAACACGCGGAAGCCTCCCTGTATACCCGCACCGGACGCTTCTGCCGCTACTACTTCAACCCGGTCTACCAGCAGGAAGACGGACGTCTGTATCTGCTGCCGGGAAGCGGTATTTCCTCGGATTCCCTGGCTGCCGGAGCGGAATGGAGCCAAAGCCTTGCCCAGTCCAGAAGCGAAAGCTTCAACGGCACGGAAGAGACATCTGGTTATCGTTTTACCGTTAAAATCGTTTCGGCAGATGCCCCTTCCGGCGCAGAACTGATCCTCATGGGCCAGGATAACCATGCTTTGCGGATTTTGTCTGACGCCGAACTGGATTTGCTTTTTCAGCAGGATATGCCCCGGTTGGAAATTCCTGCCGATGTTTCCTACCTGGTTCTCCGCCAGCACAAAAGCGGAGGCGGCGGCTTCCTCCATACCCTTTATGATCGGGGAGCGGAATCCCTTGAATATATGGTTGCTGCAGATGACAGTTATCTGCATCCCCGCTCCCTGCCCCTGATATGGCAGTGAATGCATATCCTCACCCAATATAGGTAGGCGCGTTCTTCGGGCTTTTCCCCTTGATTACATTATGGTAATACGAATAGGTCATGGGATCGTCCTTCTTCAGGATATCCGCATCCAGAACCTTGCCCAGAAACACGGTATGGGTGGATGTCTCCATTTTGTCTGCCACTTCGCATACGATATAGGCGCAGGCATCGGATACCACCGGAAGAAAGCCCTTCACGGTATGCTCCACCTCGTCAAACTTATTGCAGTCCTTTCCGCTCCTGAACCCGAAGGTACCGATAATCCCCGGGTCGGAATGCTCTCCCAGGATGGATATGGCAAATTTCCCCGTGTCCTGGATACACTGGTTTGTGTAGTTGTCATGGTTGATGCTCACGGCGATTGTGGCAGGGCTGGAAGTAATCTGCATGGCGCTGTTTGCCGTGCAGCCGGTAGCCCTCCCCTTATCCCATGTGCTGACCACATATACTCCGTACGATAATTGATGAAATGCGCCCTTGTTCATAATCTGATTCTCCTTTCCCATTCGGCCTCTTCCTGCCGAGATTAAGGTCATTATAACATGGGCACAGCAACGCCCATGTATGATGGCCATTCGGCCTCTTCCTGCCGAGATTAAGGTCATTATAACATATTGCCCTCATTTGTGCGAATCTTTTTTGCTTCCGGCAATTTCCGCCTGTACGAAAGCGGGAATGCCCCGGTCTCAGGCAGTGGGAGCAGAATCCGCATAATGCTGTGCCTGGGCGTTCCACAGTTCATAATACAGCCCGTCTGCATCGGCCGCAAGTTCATCATGGCTCCCGCGCTGCACCAGCTCTCCCATATTGAAGACAACTATATCGTCACAAAACCTGCAGGAAGACAGCCTGTGGCTGATATAAATTGCCGTTCTGCCGCCTATCATTTCATTGAATCCGGAATAAATCTCGTATTCCGCAATAGGGTCCAGGGCGGCGGTAGGCTCATCCAGAACGATGATGGGCGCATCCTTGTACAAGGCCCTGGCAATGGCAATTTTCTGCGCTTCCCCTCCGGAAACTTCTACGCCCGTTTCCTCGAAATCTTTGTACAGGCAGGTATGGATGCCGTCATGCATCCGGGAAAGCCGCTCCCCGAATCCTGCCCGCTGCAGGCACGCTTCCACCCTGTCCGGCTCCGCGTCCCTCTTTGCCGCCACATTCTGCGCCAGCGAAAAGGAAAACAGCTTATAATCCTGAAATACCACGGAAAACAGCTTCCTGTATTCTTCCATGCCGAAATGTCTGATATCCACTCCGTCCACCAGGATGCAGCCCTCGGTAGGGTCATACAGACGACAGAGCAGCTTGATAAATGTAGTTTTGCCGCTGCCGTTCTTTCCCACAACCGCCAGCCGCTCTCCCATACGGAATTTCATGGAGATATGCCTCAGCACCCAGTTCTCAGAATCCGGATAACGAAAGGAAACGTCGCAAAATTCCACTTCATGGGGCGCCGGCACATCCGCAGCTTCCTTCGTTCCCACTGGTGTCTCCGCGGCTTCCTCCGTTCCCGCCAACCTCTCTGCAGCTTCCTCCGTTCCCGCCGGCGTATCCAGAAATTCAAAGTATACCCTCATGACATCATTATTGGTGCGCAGCCGGGTCAGTGCCATCACCAGCCCCGTAAAACCGTCGGTGAACTTACTGATGCTCCCGATATAAAGCACCACCTGCCCCACGCCAATCATACCGGCAATGGCACGCAAGCCCACAAACAGATAGACAATCGTACTCAATACCACCGTGGAAAGGGCAACCGTGCCGGCATACTTTGCCTCATTCCTCGTCTGCCCCTTCACCATATCCACCCCGGTGTCAAACAATGCCTTCGTTTCTTCCCGCAGCATTCCCGCCTCATGATAAATCCGGACATCCTTTCCGGTATGATAGGTCATAATGTGATTTTCCAGATAATACATATAAACCCGGTTCGCATCTGTGGCCTGCCTCATCAGATTATGGCTGTTCTCCATCATCTTCCTGCCAACGCCCATCCCCGCAAAGGCATTGGCCAGAACCGCTGCCGCCAGCAGTACCGCTGCAGGCGGTGACACCGCAAATCGCAGAATCCCCGAAGCCTCCCCCTGAAAACGGGCCGTAAAAAGGCTCATTACAAAAGCTATGGAAAATATCACTGTAAGCGCCCTCTCCGCCAGTTCCCGGAACTGGTACAGCACATTTCCGATTCCCTCGCCCCCCACATTCGAGAAATCCTGTATCTGCTGCCGCAGCCGGTGGATTCTGGCGGACTCCACATCCGCATAGTCCATCTCCATCATCTTGCCGCTGAGTACCATCTCGCATCTTGACCAGAACCTTGCCTGCAGATAATTGATGTAATGGCGGAAGAAGCTGCCCGACAGATGCACCAGCAGCGAGGCCGTGATGGTAACCGCCGCCAGGACCAGCAGCTGCCCCAGTTCCATTCTGTCCTGGATCCCGTTAATCATCACTGACGACATATACATCGTAATAAACGGGGACAGCGATACCAGTGCAGACTGCAGCAGCATCATGCCCAGAATTCCGGCCGATATTTTATGTATCAGCCTCAACGACCTTGCAATCAGTGTAATGTCTTCTCTCCATTTCCTCATTTTCTCTCCTCCCGGTAATAACGGCTCTGAATTTCATACATGGCCGCGTATTTCCCGCCCAGCGCCATCAGCTCCTCGTGGGTGCCCTCCTCCGCAATCCGCCCATTCTCCAGATACAGGATTCTGTCGCAGAATCTGGTGCTGGATAGCCTGTGTGAGATAAACACGGAAGTCGCTCCCCTTGTCAGCTCATGATATCTCTGATAAATCTCATTCTCCGCCACCGGGTCCAGGGCGGCGGTGGGTTCATCCAGCACAATGATGCTGCCGCCCTTGTACAGGGCCCTTGCCAGTGCCAGCTTCTGCTTCTCTCCGCCTGAGAGGTCTGTTCCCTCCTCGCGGACGCCTTTCATCAGTATGGTTTTTTCCTTATTCGGAAAACTGTCTATTTTCGGCTTAATTCCCGATAATTCCAGCACTTTTTCCAGTTTCTTTTTATCTATGCTGTCCTCTTCACAGAGAGCGACGTTCTTCTCCACAGTGGCAGGCATGAGATGTATATCCTGAAAAACCGCCGAAAACAGCGTATAATATTCATCCCTGTCATAGCTGCCCACATCCTTCCCCGCCACCATAACCTGTCCCTTCGACGCATGGTACAGGCCGCACAGCAGCTTCACCAGCGTGGTCTTGCCGGCGCCGTTGGACCCCACCAGGGCAATCTTTTCCCCCTTCTTCACGGTAAATGTAATGTGGTCGATGGTGGGGACATCACTGCCCGGATAATAAAACGAGACATCCCTGAACGAAATTTCCGGCGCTTCCGCAGGCAGCTTTTCCCCCTTTCCCCTGCGGAAAGTATCCTTGATATCCAGGAACGCCCGTATGTCACCGAAGTTCAGGCAGGCGCGCTCCACTTCGCCGTAATACTGTATCAGCCCCAGCAGCCAGGAAGAATACTGGGAAATCATCCCGAAATAAAAGACAAAATCCGCTGCGGACATCCCCTCCTCCAGAATGCGGTAAATCAGGAAGCCGTAAGCAGCCCCGTCCCGGACAAAGGTGAGCAGCCCTGCGAACACATCCACCCCCATCCCTCTCGCCTCGCCCTTCTTATACCAGCCCATCCGCTCCTTCAGCAGACTCTCGAACAGGTCTTCCAGCCAGCCCCGCATACCGTACAGCCGAATGTCCTTGGCATACGCCGCCTCCCCCGCCTTGTTCCGAATATAGCCCAGCTTTCTGTCCAACGGCACCCAGTCATCCTTGTGGCGGTGATTCCAGGCATTGTTGGCCTTGTTTACAAAATAGGCTGCCAGGGTCATGACTGCCAGCAGCGCCACCAACCCGGGACTCAGAGCCGCAATCAACGCCGAATACGCCACAAGCCCCATAAGGTTGGACACCATGTTCACAAGCTGGCGAAACAGCTGCTGTGTTCCCACGTCGGAATTGTACAGGCAGCCAACGGCCTTCTCCATCTTCGTCTGTCCGTCCGGGCTTTCCAGGTTTTCATAATCCATATCCATGGCCTTTTCACCGCATATGGTAACATACTGAATCCGATTCAGCATGGAACCCCAGTTCACCTTTGCATCCATTACCTTGTTCGCCAGATGCAGCACCAGCAGCACTGCGGATGCTGCCAGAATATTCGCCGCCAGCCGACCCGGAGAGATATCACTGTTGACCCACCTCACCATATTGGAGGAGAGATAAGTGGTGCAGAGTGGCAGCAGCACCAGCACCGGCATCTGCAGGGCCGTCACCGTCATAAGCCATTTATCCAACTGCCAGGCTTTCCGCAGCATGAACGCAAGATTGCCTCTCAATGTATATTTTGCCGAATGTGAAGATTTCTTTTGCATGGCATTTTACCACCCTTTCCCGAAGCCGTCTTTCCTGCCGGAATCGTGCCCTGTACGGAAACACATCGTTTTCCGAAGCAGGAAGAACCCGTTGTTTTCCGGCGGTTCCTGACATCAGTATAGCTGAAAAAAGGGGGAAGTAAAGGGCTTTTGTGCATGAGGTTTGTATCGGGAGATAAGAGGTCAGATTCCGGTGCCGAACGTAGATGTTACGAAATTCCGCAAAACTCCAGAATCGAGCAGGGGAGATTTTATCCCCACTCGCCGCGCGGCCCGTGCGCCGCTTCCGCAGCAAACCCCCACTGCACGGGCCTGCGCATAAAAAAACAGAGCTGCCGAAGCACCTCCGTTTTCCATGTTCCTCCAAAACACCCGGACAGCCCGGGCGCACACCATTGCCCCAATGTGCAGGACCCTGGTAAGTGCTGATTGCCAAAGGATGAATGCAATGGGGGGCTAATCCGCTGCCGGCATGTACACCCCCTTAAAGGCACGGTAGGTCCTCGCCATGCCCTCCTCCAGGCTGATATAGGCGAGGCCCAGCTCCCGCCTGCCCTTTTCACCGGAAGACAGCTCCGACTCCTCCGGCGTAACCGGAAACGGCAGGGGAATTCCCATTCGCTGTGCCTCCGCAGCCGTAACGGGAAGCGTTTCCGCCTCCACGTCCGCAGCCGTCTTCAGCGCCCGGTAAAAGTCCTCATAGGTAACCGCCTCCCCGGGGCACAGATTATAGGCCTGCCCGTAAGCCGCCGGGTTCAGCAGGCACCTGACGGCTGCATCCGCCGCGTCCTTCACATATACAAGCTGAAAGGTTCCCGCCGCATCGGTGATACGGGGCAGCACATGATTCTGCACCATCAGCCGAATATATACCGATTCTCTGGGCGCATAGTTAAATGGCCCGTAGATAAATGCCGGACGCAATACCGTATATTCAATTCCTTTTTCCCTGCACGCTTCCCGCAGCTCCTGTTCCAGCGCCACCTTCCCGGTGATATAGGCTCCCGCCTCCCCGGGAAACTCCCTGGCCTCAAAAGGCGCCTCTTCCGTCTTCACGCCTCCCAGCCCCCGCCGATATACATCCAGCGTACTGATAAAAATATACTGTTTCACCGATCCCCCGATATTGCGGAGAACCCGGGCAATATCCCCTTTTTCATAGGCGCAGAAATCAACGACGGCATCTATGTCTTCGCAAATCTTCCCCCACAGTGCCGCATCCCTTCTGTCGCCTTTGATCTGTTTCGCCCCCAGGCTCTCCACAGACAGGCTCCCCCTGTTCACAACGGTAACGTCATGTTCCTTTCCCGCCTGCATCACGAATACCCTGCCCAGAAAATAGCTTCCTCCGATTACCAGCAATTTCATTTTGATACCTCCGTCCTGCTCTTTTTGCTTTCACTGTTTCAAGTTTACTTCATTATCGCTGCAAGAGCAACCTGTTTCTCCGGAGCAATCGTCCTAATTGTTGCCATAGCTACCGTTTGGATCGTCCGTGAAAACTCACAGAGTTGCGGCTATTGCTTTTTCAGCCAAACCATGCTATGATGAAAACGCCGTCGGCGCCTTTCCCGTGCGCCTGAAGGCAGACCCGGTTACAACAGGAAGAAACGGAAAGGAGCCTTCTATATGAGAAGATATGTTAAGTCTGCATAGCACTGGCTATTGCAGAAACAGTGACAGAACCCGCATCTTACGGGGCTGTCCCATGTGAAAATGTTATAGCCAATGCTTTCCTGAATTGTCACTTTCCGCTCCGTCACGGGACGGTGTGCGGATATTATGAGGAAACAATCTGTTTAGGAGGCAGACATGGGCTATATAAGAGCAGAAGAAATTCTGCCGGTTGAAATTATCGAATTGATTCAGCAATACGTTGACGGAACAAACATATATATTCCCCGAAAGCAGGAAAACAGGCAGGAATGGGGGACGAAAACCGCCTATCGCCTGGAACTCCGGGACAGGAACCGGCTGATTTACAGGGATTATCTGTCCGGCAGGCGCATTGATGAACTGGCTGAAGTTTATTTTTTATCTGAAAAAAGTATACAAAGAATTCTCAGACAGGAGAAACTCTCACATGGAGGGCTGGCCTAAGGCCGGCCCTCCGTTTCCTTCCGAAATTCCATCGGGCTGCATTTCACCGCTTTCCGGAAGACACGGTTAAAATAATAGATATCGTTGTACCCGGAGGAAAACGCAATCTCCGTCACGGAATCCGATGTGTTACGCAGCAGCTGTTGTCCAGTTCCATGAAAGTCTTGGAGATATAATCCAGCCCCCCAATCTCAGAGTCGCCTGCACATAGGAAAAGTTCTCAAAAAAAAGACAGCACAACGAACTGTATCTCCGGCTTCAACCCTTGGTGCCTCTTCCGATTTCACTGTTGATGGTCAGAATGGACTTTCCATGATAAAATCCTTCCAGGCAAAGGCGAACATACCACAGCCCGATACAGGCCGTATCCCCTTCCCCGTTATCCTCATAGCAGAAAGGGCGGTCCTCAGTCCCGTGCATCTGATTGCGGTACACGGGCCGCCCATTAGGACACAGGCGGCTCTCCCTCATCCCCCAGCGTCTCCCGCAGCTGCCCGAATGTCTTTTTCTCAAATTCCTGGACGGAGATGGACTTTTTGTTCGGATTTGCAAATACAAATATTTTGTCTACCGTTTCCAGATAGTTCTGGATTTTGTCGTTGGTGGCGCTGATGAGGGCCTGGAACCCCAATCCCCGTATCAGCTGGATACAGCTTGCCACCTTCTCCGCGTCCATCTTGGAGAAGGCCTCGTCCAGAACCACCAGGCGGATGGAAGGGTTCCGCAGCTGCCCCGGCTTCAGGTCAATCTTATAGGCCTGGGCAAAGCTGGCCAGCAGCGCTACGTAAAGGGGGTTCTGCCCCTCGCCGCCGGAATTTTTCTTAATCATCCTGCTTAAACGGATCTTGATGATTTCGTCTTCGTTCCGGATCAGCTGCTGCATGTCAAAGGAAAGGTAAGTACGGTAATCCGCGTACCGCTCCATATTCCGCCTGGCTTCCTCCAGCTCCTCCGCCCCGGCGTTCTCCGGTGGGATGAAGATGCTGATTAAGTCATTTATCATGGCCCCGTAGTGGTGTTCATGCTCTATGGTAAAGAGATTCAGCTGATTGTCCAGCCCGATATCCAGGTCCGAGGGATTGACCTCCAGGGACTCATCCATAAACATATCGTAATACCGGCCGTCCGGGCCTTTGTTTTTCCCGATGAAAAACTGGTACTTATCCTTTCCGAAATCCAGACGGCTGATAATCCGGTTCAGTTCGTCCTTCCGCTGCAGGGCTTCCTTGATGGCACTGCGGATTTTATACATAAAATCATCCTTGAAATGCTCCACCGCCGTCCTGGCCTGCTCCGCTGCCCGGCTTCGGAATTCCTCCAGGCGTTCATTGTCCAGATGCAGGAGAAGCTCCTCATAATCCCCGTTCTCCTCCGCAGTGGGTGAAAAATTCCGGTTCTGGTAAGTGCGCAGGTATTCGCTCCTCAAATCCACCAGGCGGTTCATCTCCCGCTGCCGCCTGTCACCGGCCCCGGCAAGCCGTTCCAGATAATCCTCCCGCAGGGAATCAAACCTCGGATTCTGCCGGGCGGACAGAATCGCTTTCAGCTCTTCCTCCAGCTCCGGCTTCACCGCAAGGCTCCGCTCCTTCTCCACCAGTGCCTCATTCAGCCTTACCAGATTGTCCTGCTCCTGCTTCCGGTTTCTTTCCAGGTCATAGGCCGTTCTCTGGAGCCGGTTCAAAACCTCCTTCCGCTGCTCGCACAGTTCAAGCAGGGATTCCCGTTCCTGTTTCCAGCGGCCTACATCCCGGGAAGACAATTCGGCCAGTTTTGCCTCCAGCTTCGCCCGCTCGGCCTGCTTTTCCCCGAGGGCTTCCATATCCCGCTTCCATTCCAGGTATACCTCCGGCTCCTGGCCCAGATGTTCCAGTCCCAGAAGCCCTTCCATCTCCCCTGCCGTGTCCTCCAGGGGCGTAACGGCCGCCTCCAGGTTTTTCAGGCTTTTTCTTATCAGCTGTATCCTCTGGTTCACGCTGCTCTTTCCGATATAGGCAGCTGTGGTGTACAGGGCGGGGTTGATATGCTGAATCCGGTAATTGTGGTAGGACACGCAGTTTTTCGTGACGGCAACGCGATAATTGCGCAGTTCGTCCACATCCCCGCACTTCATCACCTTCCCCAGAAGAAAATTCACATAGGCCTGCGCGTAAGGGTTTGCGGCCTTCACCTCCTCTGCCAGGGAGCCGGCTTCCACCTGTTGACGGCCTGCCGCCACCTGCTCCGTGTCCACCACGGCCACCCGGCAGAATTTCTCCCTGTCCATTTCCTCATAAATCTTCATAGCCAAACGCGCATACCCGGGTTCCACAATCACCGAGAGTTTGTTGTAGCCCAGGTAGCCCTCCACCGCATTGCGCCACGCCTCGTCCCGGATATCCAGAAGGTCCGCCAGGACGTCCACCCTGACGTTCTTCCCCGTCTCCTGGTGTATACGCTTCTGCAGGATGTCCCTGGCCTGCTCCAGTTCCCTGGGGTATGCCTTGTTTCCCGCCTTCAGCTGTGCCAGCTCCTCCCCGGCCCTCTTCATTTTCTTCCCCAGCTCCCGCAGTTCGCTCCGGGCATCCTGCTGCTGTTTGACGGCATCCCTGCGAACCTCCTCCAGGTCGCTTTTCAGCCGCCGAAGCCCTTCTTCCGTAATCTCGCCTTTCCCGAAAGCCTCAATGTCCCACAGTGTGCGATTGGGCACGCTGTCCACATCCTCCCAGGCTTTCAGGGCGGCTGCGGCCTGCCCCCACCTTTCCCGGCTGTTTTCCAGGCGCTCCGTCAGGGCGTTTAAAGCCAGAAGCTGCTCCCTCATCTGCTCATACCCGGTCATGGTGATGCGCTGCAGCAGCTCGTCTCCCTGCCCGGCCAGCTGTCCGATGCGCCCCTGCTCCTCTTCTATGGCCGCGGCCGCTTTCTTTCCGTCTTCTTCCAGCGCCAGAAGCTTTGCCCGGCACGCCTCCGCCTTCAGCCCGTCCTGCATGATGTCAAGCCTGGCGCCGTAATACCCGTAGGCTTCCATTTCCCGCCCAATGGCTGCCACTTCCCCATGCTGCCTGCAGATTTCCTTCAGCTTCCCGATTTCCCGGCAGGTATCCTCAATCTTCTGCCGCAGGCGCCCGTACTCCATAACGCTCTGCTGCATATCTTCTATATGGATATCCTGCTCCATACAGATATATTCCTTCACAAACTCTTCCAGCTTGATATTCATGCGGAAAGGAATGGCCCGCTTAAACAGCAGCGGGAATTTCTCGGAATCCAGGCCTCCCAGGTATACGTCGTAGAGCTGCTTGCGGAAGCGTTCGTTGTGAGAGCCGAAATAATATGCCTCCCTGGGAAAATTCTCCAGGAGCCACATTTTTACTTCCTCTATGGCCATGGCGCGCCCTGCCCCATTTTCGCTATTTCCCTTCACCCGGTACGCATGGTCCGGTATGGGTCCCTTATGCCAGAAAAACATTCTGGAGACCTCGTTGGAAGCCGCTTCCACGTCAAACACCACCCCGACGCACTGGCACTCCCCGGTATCCGTCCTGCGAAGCTCCAGCACGATGGCGGAGGAGAAATTGCTGTTCCGCAGATAGGAGAAGCTGTTGTCCTCCCCGATGTTCACCATGCCCCTCAAGTATTCAATAAGGCTTCTGTCCGAGTCGTCGGCGGCCGCCTTGTTAAAGAACCCCCTGCCGTCCGTATTTGCGTAGAGGACAATCTGCAGGGCGTCAATCACCGTGGATTTACCGCTTCCGGAATGGCCTGTAAAAAAATTAATCCCCTCATGGAACGACAGGGTTTTATGTCTTATGTAGTGCCAGTTGTTCAGGCATATTCTGGACAGCGCTTCAAAGCTCTGGTTCGTCATCCTCCTCATCCCCTTCCGTATATGTCTCTATCAGCGCCCTCACGTCATCCCCCATCAGCACTACATTCACCGTGGGATAGATGACCAGGCGGCTCTGCCCGTCCGTTTCCTCCAGGATGTCCATCGGCTCGATCAGCTGATACCGCTTCAGCAGCGCAAGGCAGCGCCGTATCTCCGTCATGGACGGCTGTTTCCGCAAAAGCCGGTAGGATCCCAGCTTCTCATGAATTTCCCCCAGGGAGGCCACCGCGTTGACGGAAGTGGATACCGCGGACATCCGCTCATCGTAGAGCAGCTTCAAAACCAGAATATACAGGGTAGCCAGCCTGGGCAGCTTCTCCCCCGCCACCTGTTCGCCGCGGATGTAGATGACCCCCATCTGGCTGTTTTCCATAACCTCTATATCCATGATGGCAAAATATGCCTTCACAAATTCCATATGCCTGGTACACTGGTAATAATCTTTGTTGATTTGATACCGCTTTGTTTTTCTGTCATATTGCCTCTCCAGCAGGAAGGTCTGCCTGTACAGCCGGCCGATTACCTCCGTTACCTTCCGCTGCTCTTCCGGCGGCAGTTCCTCGTAGTAATTTATCATATCTGCTCCCTTTCTCTGCGGTCCGGCGCGCTGTCATGCGCCGCAGGACTGTTTTTCCGCCTCCGCGGCTTTTCATCCCTTCGGCTCTTTTCGCCGGAACACCAGCGCCGGGTATCGGTACTTTCCGTTGTCGATTTCCTTCCCTTCCTGCTCTCCGGCCAGAAAAGGACTGTCTTTTCTGACAGAACTGTCATAAGCCAAAACCAGTTTCTCAAAGTCCTCCGGCGAGGCGATGGTATCCTCCGTCACCTTCAGGCACCCGTTCTCCATTTTCTCCAGAACGAAAGCCTCAATCTCCTTCCTGCTGTACCGGTTGCGAATCCGGTTCAGCCGCAGGATTTCTTCCCCTGACAGCTCCTCCGGCTCTTCCTCCGCAGTAAGCGCCTCCGCAAAATCCGGTCTGGGGCGCCGTCTCTTATAGAGGGACTTCTCCGATAGCAGCGCCGTCCGGGACAGATTGAGAATTGCACTGATCCGGTCCGTCTCCCGCTCCTGCGCCTCTTTTCCCGTTGTCTGGGACAGATGGTTCAGCAGCCGGATCACCAGCCCCTTCATATTGTCCTCCCTGTTCAGCAGATAAGTAAGCCTGGTAACCGTAGCCCGTATATACCGGGTGTGCTCCCTGTCCATATTCATAATCCGATGTTCGATGTCGTCAAATCCGCGCTCAATCATGTCCAGCTGTTTTTCCAGCTCTTCGGGACGGATATCCAGCCCCCGGAGCCGTTTGTTCCGCTCGCACACCTGCAGAAGCCACGGGGAATCCTGCCGCATCTCCCCCAGCCACTTCTTGATATCCGCCTTATAGAGGTAGAAATTATCCGATGTCTTCAGGATATGGTATTTTTTCCGGACAATCTCTTCCACATACCCGTCCAGATGCTCCTTCAGCAAGTCACCGTAAGCCTTTTGCTCCAGAAGGCTGGAGAAAAACCTGTCCATATTGTGAAGCATATCCTGCAGCGTCTTGTTCAGCCGCCTGGTATTCGCCAGGGCCGTTTTCAGCAGGGAAATATTGGAGCGCGGGTCATTCTTAAAGGCGAACAGAATCCCATAGACATTCTGGATATACACCTGGGCTTCATCCTCGTCCTCCCCGGCCAGGTGCGCGAACGCGTCCACGAACACCGCCGCATAATCGGGAATGACGATATTCACCGTCATGGTCCCGTAATCCTCCACCTTTCTCAGCCACCCCGCCCGCAGAAGCCAGTTGAGAATCCGTGTGGCCAGCGGCTCCAGCAGGTCCAGGTCATCCTCCGATTCCTCCTGCGCATAGTCCACTTTCTGCCGGGCAAAATAATCGCTTAATGCCTGGATGCAGATTTCCCTGCTGAGATAATAATTGCTGTACTGGTACTCCTCGTTCACCTGCAGGAGCGCCTCTATATAAATCTGCCGGTTCCGGGAGCGGAACAGCCCCCAAAATGACTCCGGTATCTCCGAAAAATGGTTTGTCATCTTTATGTACCCTTCCCGCCGTCAGGCGTTCCATACGGCCGCCTGTCTATTTTAGCACAAGCGCATCTGTTTTTCCATCGGCTTTTTCCGACTTCTTCCCCTGCGTACGGCATATGCACCGCCCCCAAGAAAAAGACGCCTGCATTTTACCTGCACGCGTCCTCTGTCCGATTCTTTTCTTCCTTTCAGCCCTTCCATTTCAGCCGGTGCAGCTCCCCTTCCTGCTGCATCCCGGCGAAGCCGTTCTGCCGCAGCGCCTCATACAATACGATAGACACCGCATTGGACAGATTCAGGGAACGGATGGCGGGCAGCATGGGAATCCGGATACAGCCCTCCTCATGCTCCACCAGGATTTCCTCCGGAATCCCGGCGCTCTCCTTGCCGAACATAATGAAGTCGTCCGCCCCGTAAGTCACTTCCGTGTAGGCATGCTGCGCCTTCGTGGTAGCCATCCAGATTTTCGCCCCGGGATGCCGCTCCATGAATTCACGGAAATTCGTATACCTGTGTACTTCCAGCTGATGCCAGTAATCCATCCCCGCCCGTCTGATGGATTTCTCGTCCAACCGAAAGCCCAGCGGCTCTATAAGATGAAGGGCCGTGCCTGTAGCCACACAGGTTCGCCCGATATTTCCGGTATTTCCCGGTATCTCCGGCTGATGTAATACGATATGCATTGCTTTTCCCTCTTTCCCGGCCTCCGAGCCGCCGCGGCACCTCTTCCCTCCGGAATCACCGGGAGCAATCCGGCCTTATTCCGCTGTCCGCCGCTCCGCCCGCAGCCGCCCGATAAATTTCTCCAGCCTTCCCATTGCAGTCTTCAGGTTCTCCAGGGAGGAGGCATAGGAAATCCTCAGATACCCTTCGCCGCAGTCCCCGAACGCATTCCCGGGTACCACAGCCACCTTCTCCTCCTTCAGGAACCTCATGGCAAAGTCATCGCTGGACATGCCGAATTCCTTAATACAGGGAAAAATATAAAAAGCGCCGTAAGGCTCAAAGCACGACAGCCCCATCTCTTTAAAGCAGTGTACCAGATACCTGCGCCTCTGGTTGTACGCGGTACACATCTCCGCCACATCCTCGTCGCCGTTCTTCAGCGCTTCGATGGCTGCATACTGGCTGGTGGTGGGAGCGCACATGATGGCAAACTGGTGAATCTTAGTCATCTGCTCAATAATATTCTCCGGGCCGCAGGCATAGCCCAGCCTCCAGCCGGTCATGGCAAAGGCCTTGGAGAAACCGTTAATCAAAATAGTGCGCTCCTTCATCCCCGGAATCTGCGCTATGGACACATGTTTTTCCTTGTAGGAAAGCTCGGCATAAATCTCATCCGACATGACATATATGTCATTTTTTATCAATATCTCCGCGATTTCTTCCAGATCCTTCCGCTCCATAATCGCCCCCGTGGGGTTATTGGGGAAAGGCAGCACCAGAAGCTTCGTTTTCTCCGTAATTGCATCCTCCAGTTCCCTGGCCGTAAGCCGGAACTCATTTTCCGCCTTCAGGTTGATGATAACAGGCGTCGCCCCCGCCATCACCGCACAGGGTTCATAAGACACAAAGCTTGGCTGGGGAATCAGCACCTCATCCCCGGGATTGATCATGGCGCGAAACCCGATATCGATGGCTTCGGAGCCGCCCACGGTGATGAGGATTTCCTTCATGGGATGCTCATAGCGGATCCCCTGCTTTCTGTAAAGATAATTGGCGATCTCCTCCCGCAGTTCCTTCAGGCCCGCATTGGAGGTATAAAAGGTCTTCCCCTTCTCCAGGGAATAAATGCCCTCGTCACGGATATGCCATGGCGTATCGAAGTCCGGTTCACCCACCCCCAGGGAAATGGCGTCCTTCATCTCGCTGGCAATGTCGAAAAATTTCCGGATACCCGAAGGCTTGATTTTTACAACCTGTTCTGATAACGGATTTTTCATGGGGTAATCATCTCCCTTTCATCTTCTTTTTTCCTGTCCAGCACCGTGCCGTGGTCCTTATATTTCTTCATGATAAAATGGGTGGCTGCGCTGAGTACGGAATCCAGGGTGGAGAGCTTATCCGAAACAAACGCGGCCACTTCACGCATGGTCTTTCCCTCCAGGATAACCATCAGGTCATAGCTGCCGGAAATCAGGTATACACTCTGAACCTCGGGATATTTGTAAATCCGCTCCGCCACGCTGTCGAAGCCCTGGCCGCGCTGAGGCGTCACGCGCACCTCAATAAGGGCAGTCACCTTATCCTTGGAGGTCTTCTCCCAGTCAATCAGGGTGTGATAGCCGCAGATGATGCCCTCCGCTTCCATATCCGCCAGCTCCTGGGCGATCATTGCCTCTTCCGTTCCCAGAAGGACTGCCAGTTCCTTTAAGCCGATTCGGCTGTTCCTCTCGATTATCGCCAATAATTCTTCTCTCATTTTCCCATCCTCCCTTTTCAATAGGCCGTAAAAGCCGTTTCTTCCCGCCTCTCCTGTCTCGAATACGGTCTCATTTTACCACAGACGCAATGTCTCGGCAAGAAATTTCGCCTCCGGCAGCCCTTTTTCCCTCCCTCTCCTGGGGTTTTGCCCCGAAGCACATGCAAATGTGTCCTGCGGGATATGCGTCACGGCCCGGGGCAATTGCGGCGCAGAGAAAAAAGTCATGACCGTCAGCCGAACTGCCTGTGCAGCACCCTCATGCACAAAAGGGCTGTGTCACATGTATATCCCGTCTCTTGCCGGCCTGTTCATATACCTGATTTCTTCCCCGTTATGCAGAATTCTTTCCCTGCCTGCCGTAACCTTCCCCACAACTGTCGCGGGAATCCCCTCCGCCTTCAGTGCCGCCGCCAGCTCCCGGCCGTCCCGGCACGCCATAATCAGGCAGCCCCCCGACATCAATTCATAGGGATTCACATTGCAGCACTCACAGACCTCCACGGTCTCCTGGCGAAGCGGGAGGCTGCGCATATCCACGTCCAGCCCTACGCCGGATCCCTCCGCAAATTCCCACAGCGCCCCCAGAATTCCGCCCTCCGAGGCATCATGCATGGCGCGGACACCGTTTTTAACAGCCGTCTCCGCCTCCGGAAGAACCGACAGATACCTGCCGAATCCCGCCGCTTCCTCTACCAGATAAGCCGGATACCTGCCCGACAGCTTCTCCCGGCTGCGCTTCGCCAGCACCGCGGTTCCCTGAAGCCCAATCCACTTGCTGAGTACGATATCCTGGCCCGGAACTGCCTTTCTGCCCGCATGTTCTCTATCGTCGGCAGATGCCTTTCCCGGCAGTTCGGATACACCCTTTGCTAACGTATGCCCTGGACCGCTGGCAAATGCTCCCGGCAGTTCAGACACGCCGTTCTCGAACGCATGTTCCAGCCCGCCCACAGGTGCCTTTTCGGGCAGTTCGGACGCCCTGTCGTCGCTCCCCTCTATCGGCACGCCGTACCCCGTCACTACCGCCACCGGGGATACCACTGCGCCGCTGACCCGGCTCTGCCCCCCGGCAATCTCCAATCCCAGTTCCCTGCACTTCCCTGCCGCCTCTTCCGTCAGCCCCCGGAGTACGCTTTCCTCAGAATCCTCCGGCAGCAGCAATGTAAGCATAACTGCCCTGAGACGGGCGCCCCCGGCCGCTAAATTGTTTGCGCACTTCTGTATCAGATCTGCCAGCGTCATAAAGGCTTCCCCGTGCTGCGCCTGCGTCGTCTCGCTGCCTGTCAGCCCTCCTGCCAAAACCACGGCCTCCTGCACACAGCTCACCAGTTTTCCTTCTTGCGCAAAAAGGAAAGCGGCGCAGTCCTTCCCGATTCCTGCACCGCCCTCTCCTCTCTTACTTATCCCATTGACCTGCCTTAAAACAGAACGTTTCAGCACATTCTCCGGCACTTTTCCCGCTTTCATGCACCTTCCTCCATGCCGGGCTGCCCTCCCGGGCTTTTTTGCCCCGGCGGCTCTGATTCCTCCGCGCCAGGCAAGGCTTCCGTCCCCCTGCTCTCTGCTCTCTGCCCCGGCGGCTCTCATTTCCCCGCGCCAGGCCCCTTTGTCTTCCTGCGCAGCCTACTCGTCACCGCTCTCATCACTGTTCTCCTCCGGCGGAGCCGTCAGAATGGCAATCACATTTTTCACATGATCCAGATTGCCGGTGCCAATCGCCGCCATAATCTCCTCATATGCAGCCGGATCCTCTGTGGCCGTACCCACGGTACCGCTTCTGGGCACCATCTTGTAGCTGCTGCTGTTCACCTGGGTGCGGCTTACTTCCGTGCCGTTCTCCAGCACCACCTTCCACAGCCGCGCCTTATAGCCGATATGGGCGCTGTCGTACACCAGGTATCCGAGCGGCTTGGAGGCATCCGCATACAGCATGTCGGCAGGCGGCCTGTTCACCTCCAGCACCTCACTCTCATAACGCACCTCCCGGCCGGCATCCCGCGTCTCCTTACCGTAGATGGTAAAGGTAATGCGTTTATTCTGTGTAATCCCTTCAATATATACCGGATATTCCAGATTATTTACAAACTTAAAATCCTTTCCCGAACTCTCGGCAATCGCCGCGTCGGCAGAAGGGTCTACATAGGTCACAATCATGGAATGGTTGTTGCGTTCCGTCACCTCCAGCTCCGCCAGAAGCACCGCATTATAAAGTGTGGTAGATACCTGGCAGATACCGCCCCCCAGGCTGTCCACCACCTTGCCGTTCATATAGGAGCCTGCCATGTAATAGCCGTTTGCCTGGCTGAAAGGCGCCACACTCTCATAGGTGGAGAATTCCTCTCCCGGATACAGAAGCGTGCCGTTGATCAGCTCACAGCCGTTTGCAACATTGGCGCTTCTGTTGGAGCCTGAAGAACTGTAAGATGTGGTAAACGTTCCCAGCACATCCTTCACCTGTGCCAGTTCTTCCGCAGTCCCCCTCGGCTCCTCCACCTCCACATCCAGGGCGATGGTACAGGGCTGGCCGTCCCAGTCCTTCATCAACCGCTCGCTGACCCTGTCAACGGAAGTCTCCACATCCAGCGCATAGCCGGTGCGCCCGCCTACCACGCGGAATTCCCCGTTCTCCCTCACCAGCGTAGCGTCTTCCGCCTTCACATCGTACTGCGCGCATCTCTCCAGCAAAATATCACTGATTGCCTGTAAATCGAAGGAAATCTCTATCGGCAGCACCAGATTCTCTTTCTCCAGGTCCTTCAACAGCTTGTACCGCTCAATCACATTTCCCCTGCTTCCCACCTCTGCCGCTTCGGACACAAGCTCCGGGTTCGCCCAGTAGACCCCCAACTCCCCGGCCGTTACCGTCACTTCCGTATCGTCGGCCGCAAGAAGCGTGATTTCCGTGTCCTCCATGCCTTCCACATAGGACTCCACTGCCTGGGATGCCTCTGCGGCAGTCATGCCGGACAGGTCGATATCACCTGCAAAAATTCCTTTTTTAATGGTATCTTCGGCCTGTGCATCCACCTTCATCCCGAAGGCCGTCATGCAGCCCAGCAGCAGGACGGCAGCCTGCGCCCACCTTATGCCTCTCTTCATTTCCATACCTCCCGCCCGCTTCAGCGGGCCTCACCGTTCACCTTCAATAAAACATGGACGCCACCAGCGGCACCACCATTGCAAGCACCAGCAAAATGACAATAATAACGGAAATACGCTGATTTTTCTTCTTATTATTCATATTAAACATAATATACTCCTGACTGCTCCTTTCCGGCCCCCCGGCATACGGCATCCGCCTGCCGCAGAAGACATCCCCTGTCATTCATCAGCCTACGAAACAGATTATATATGAATTCGAGGTATTTGGCAAGCTTTATTCCTTTTTCCCCCTTCCCTTACGGCGTTTCCTTTGCTATACTGGAAACGGCGGGAATGGGCAGGCTTTCCCCCGGCAGTTCAGGCATGCCGCCCCCCGCAATGAAACACAGGAAAGGAAAACAACATGAATTTCGGATTTATCGGCGCATTTATTCTTTTTACCATAATCATTTCTTACAACCTGAAAAAACAGGCCCGGAAAAAGCGCAGGGACGAAGAAGACTTCTGGGCAAGGGAGTCCCGGGCAAATTCCGTCCGCCGCAAGTCCCTGGACGGCCTTGTCTACATCCCCGTGCCGCTGGAGCAGCTTCCCACCCACCTGCTAAACGACAATAGCACCGTGCTGGAATGCATCGAAACCCTGGAGGCCCTCTCCTCGCAGAAGATTGTCAATCTCACGGGATGGAGCAATACGGACCTGAAGCTGGAATACGGCACGGCAAATATCACGGCACTGTCCGAATACGACCAGAACTATACCCTCCTGGTCCGGACCCTGCAGAAATGGGCCGATGAACTGATTGCAGCCGGGCACGAGACGGAAGCCTCTGTTATTATGGAATTCGCTGTCAGCACCAATACCGACGTCAGCAGTACTTATTACCGTCTGGCGGATTACTGGATTTCCCTGGGAGAAAGCTTCCGGGTAGAACGCCTCATACACATTGCGGAAGGCCTGCGTTCCTCCAACCGCGACGCCATCATAAGGCATCTGAAGGAAAAATGCTGACACTGCAGCAGGCCCTTTTTACACTATGCCGCCAGCCCGAAGTACACAAGCACCACAATTCCCAGCACAATGCGGTACCATCCGAATATCTTAAAGTTATGTTTTTTGATATATCCCATGAGAAACCGGAGTACGAACAGGGATATGACAAAGGATACCACTGTCCCCGTTATCAGCAGCGCCAGTTCCGCAGACGTAAATTCGAAGCCGAACTTCACCACCTTCAGCAGGCTGGCGCCGAACATCACCGGAATTGCCAGAAAGAACGTATACTCCGCAGCCACGGTCCTGGATACGCCGATGAGCAGCGCGCCCACAATAGTTGCGCCGGAGCGGGAAGTACCGGGGAAAACGGCCGCCAGCAGCTGGAAGACACCGATGAGCAGCGCCGTCTGGTATGTAATCTGGGACAATTTCCTGATTGCGGGGCGCCGTCCCCTGTTCCAGTTCTCTATCACGATAAACGCCACACCGAATACAATCAGCGCTATGGCAACAGAGGTGGGATTATAAAAAAGCTCGTCAAAAACATCGTCAAACAAAATGCCGATGACGGCAGCCGGCACGCAGGAAATCAGAATTTTAAACCACAGAATCCAGATATCCTTCTTGAAGTATGACATAATGCCTGTCCCGCCTTCTTTCTCCCTTTCCGCCCTGGTCAGTGCAAAGGGCCATATTCTCCCCCAGAACAGCACCACCACCGCCAGGATGGCCCCCAGCTGGATTACCACGTCAAACATACCGAAAAATTCCGCGCTGACATTTCCGCCCTCAGCCGCCGTCTTAAAAGGCATGATACTCTCCAGCAGGATCAAGTGCCCCGTGCTGCTGATGGGCAGCCACTCTGTAATGCCCTCCACGATTCCGTAAATGATTGCCTTGATGATTTCTATCATATCCGCTCTCCAATCTCCCGTTTTCTGCAGGGCCGTATTCCGTTTTATGCCGCACTGCCTGCCGGAAACCCCGCTTTTTTGAAACACTTCCTTCATTTAGCATATGAATGACGGCATCCGTAAATTCCCGCGACTTTCCGTTCCCCTGCATCGGGCTTTAGGCTGCGCACAGGGCTACGGCTGCCTTGCCCCATATTATAATGGAATCCGCCGAAAAATACAATTCCCTGTAATATTAATTTTGTGGAAACGGCGGTTTCGCACACAGCACTGTTGCGGCGTCGGCGAGCGAGCAATCACCTGACGGCTCCCGGCGGGTGTCCCCCTTACTTCTTCAGTTGACAGCACTTTTTTTCAGTGTTATTCTTGTAGCTGGATGAAACGGTTCCAGATTGTCCTCCATTCGGCTTTAACAGGGGCAACTCAGTGGTTCCGGCTCATTGACAGTGAAAAAACACATCTCGGAGGTGACAGCAATGTCAGTACAGGGAGAAACAAAGGAAAAGACAAGAATCAATATCCGGGAACCAAAGCGTTACCGGGTAATCATGCATAACGACGACTTCACCCCCATGGAATTCGTGGTGGAAATTCTCATTGATATTTTCCGCAAGGAACTGCCGGAAGCGGAACACCTGATGATGATGGTGCATGAAAACGGCAGGGCTGCCGTAGGTTCCTATTCTTATGACATTGCTGTCACAAAGGTAAAAACCGCATCGGATTGGGCGAAAGAGGAAGGGTTCCCCTTTCGGATGACGGTGGAGGAAGCATAAATTGTAAAATAGTTTACAAATGATTGATGAAGCGTACTGTCATGGGGAAGCATTCCGGATAAAATGCCTGTCTGCTGCCCGAAACACTCCACATGACAGTCCTGGGAGGGTATCAATATGTACGTATCGCCTGAAGTGGCAGAACTCCTCAGCCAGGCCTTCGCGCTGGCTGAAAACGCCCGGTTTGAGTACGTTACTCCGGAGCTGATCCTATATGCGGCATGCCGCAATAAAGCCTTTGCACAGGCATTTCAGAATTGTGACGGAAGTGTCAGAAGGCTCGATTTCCAATTAAAGAGCTGGCTGGAAGAAAATATGGAACAAATGCCCGAAAACGACGGGGCAGAAGATTCCGAAAATGCGCCCGAATTTTCACAGGGCCTTGTCTTTGTGCTGTCCTGCGCCTGGGAAGCGGCACAGAACAGCGGAAAGTCAGCAGTGGAGCTGCCCCATGTGCTGCATGCAATGTACAGGCTGCCCGAAAGCTACGCGGTATATTTTATGCAGCTGCAGGGAGTGGAGCAGGCAAGGCTGCTGCAGGAAATGACAATCGCCGCCCAGGAAAACGCGGAGGGGAAAAACGCCGGACGCAGAAGCCCCGGACCGACAGGCGGCAGCCGCATAAAGGCACAGGCTAATACACCTGCGGATAAAAACTTATCTGATGATGAGGACGGTCATTTTCGGCGCGGTTCCCTGTATGACGCCCCGCCGGATGAAGACGACGGCGCCTTCCCGTACGACTTCCAGGCTGAGGATGGGTATGAGGAGGAAGATGCCCACACCTGCTTCTGGCAGCAATATGCCTCCTGCCTGAATGATCATCTGGAAGATGTCAATCCGCTGATCGGGCGGCAGGAAGAGCTGGAACGCACCATGCAGATTCTCTGCCGCAGGGAGAAGAACAATCCTCTTCACATCGGCGAACCCGGCGTAGGCAAGACCGCCATCACCTACGGGCTGGCGCGCATGCTGGAGGAAGGAACGGTTCCCGAACCCTTATCCGGCTCTAAAATCTACGCCCTGGATTTAGGCAGCCTGCTGGCGGGCACCCAGTATCGGGGAGACTTCGAGAAACGCTTCAAGCGCGTCATGGAAGACTTAAGCCGGGAGGAAAAGCCCATTATTTACATTGACGAAATTCACAACATCGTGGGCGCAGGCGCAGTTAACGGCGGAACCTTTGACGTCTCCAACATGCTGAAGCCCTACCTGGCAGCCGGGCACATCCGTTTCATCGGCGCCACCACCTACGAGGAATACAAGAAGCATTTCTCAAAGAACAAGAGCCTGGTACGAAGGTTCCAGAATATAGATATCAAGGAACCCGGCGTAGGGGATACTGTCCGAATTCTGGAGGGCCTGCGTGAAACCTATGAGTCCTTCCACGGCGTTGCCTATGAGGAAGGCGTGCTGGAATATGCCGTGGAGATGAGCGCCAAATGTATCAACGAGCGTTACCTGCCGGACAAGGCAATCGACTTGATAGACGAGGCCGGCGCCTACCGCCGTATGCACCCTGCAGCGCAGGAAAACCAGCCTGCGGCAGAGGAAGGCAGCTCCAGGGTGCAGCACCCGGAACGGGAACGCCAGGCCGTGGACAAAGCCCTCATAGACGAAATCCTGTCCAAAACCTGCCAGATTCCCAAACAGATGGTGGAAAATGACGAGACACAGCGCCTCGGCACCCTGGAGGGCCGGCTTCTGAGCCGCATTTTCGGACAGAATGAAGCCGTATCCCAGGTAGTCAACGCCGTAAAATTCGCAAGGGCAGGGCTTCTGGAAGAGGGAAAGCCCCTGGCAAGCCTGCTGTTCGTAGGACCCACCGGTGTCGGAAAAACGGAAATTGCCAGAAGCCTTGCGGAAGAGCTGGGCATCCGGCTCATCCGCTTTGACATGAGCGAATACGAGGAAAAGCACGCCGTGGCCAAGCTCATCGGCGCCCCCGCCGGATATGTGGGTTACGAGGAAGGCGGACTGCTCACGGAGGAAATCCGTAAATCTCCCCATGCCGTCCTTCTGCTGGACGAAATTGAGAAAGCCCACCCGGATATCTACAATATCCTGCTGCAGGCCATGGATTACGCCACCCTCACCGACAACCAGGGAAGAAAAGCGGATTTCCGTAATGTTATCATCATTATGACGTCCAATGCCGGTGCAAGCCGAATGGGAAAACACGGCATCGGCTTCCAGGGTAAGGATGTCAGCGCCGAAATCCTTCTGGAAGAAGTGAAACGCGTCTTTCAGCCGGAATTCCGCAACCGCCTGAACCGAATTGTGGTGTTCAACAGCATGGATGAAAAAATGGCGGAGCAGATTGTGGAAAAGAAGCTGGGAGAACTGCAGAAAATGCTTCTGCGCAAAAAGGTAGCGCTCTCCGCCGACGCGCCGGCGAAAATGCTGATAAAGCAAAAGGGCATCAGCGCAGAATTCGGCGCCCGGGAAATCGAGCGTGTAATCCAAAGCGAAATCAAACCCCTTCTGGTGGACGAGATGCTCTTCGGCGCACTGAAAGACGGCGGAAACTGCAGCCTGGCCGCTGACGGCGAAAGCTTCCGGCTGAACCTGTCACCGCAGGCAGATGAAATATCCAAATAAACAATTCCATATTTTTGACGATCCGGCAAAAACAACTTGCTTTTTCGGCAATAATATGTTATATTTTTGTAAAGGTCCCCGGTCAAAAAGGGCGTGAAGAATAAGTCACAGATTTTCAGAGCGTAATTAAAGAAAGGAAGGCTATCGATGAAACACATGCGTATTCCCCAAAAAACATTTATCTTAACGCTGTCCCTGGTTATTATCATCCTGTGTGGTGCAATCCTTTTCACTGTAATGAACAAATCCGCTAATACTGTGGCGCTTGATTTTGACGATTTGTGCAAGGTGGAATCAATAGAATTCGCAAATCAGCTATCTCATCTGGATAAGGTAGATCACGCGCTTGTACTCATAGAACCGTTAAACAATGAGATAGACAGAGTGTACATAACCGTTCAGGTTGAAGATGAAATCAATCATTCGGAGATCGACAATATATCAAACTATATCGGAAGCCATTTCGAAGAACTCGATGAAGATCAGATTTTGATCAGTTATCTTGATTCGTCATACAATTTACGGCATTCAGTTCCCGAACTGACCAATTAGAAATAGAGGGGCTTTTTTGTCCCCGTTAAGGTATGGCATAACAGGCCGGTGGTGTTTCTTACACCGCCGGTTTTCATTGTCCAAAATCTGATCAGCTGTTAATGATATGGAAATATATGACGATATATACGGTAGAAATCCGATGATAGGATCTTGTCTCAAATTCTATTATATAGCTTATACTTTTATAAAAAGGAGTGATGACAATGGGTGTTAGAATTAATGTAGATTCCAGGCAGGATTATTCTTATCTGTTCCAGAACCTTTCGTCCGGCGGAATGGGCAATCTGAATTTTCTTTCGGATTACGCCAGTATCAAAAACGGCAGCTACGGCAGGCTTATGAAGGCCTATTACGGCACGGGCCAGGCTTCAAATACATCGTCTGACGGCACAGGCAGAAGTTCCTACAATATTCTCGAGAAGCTTGAGCAGGAAAAGCGGAACCCGAAGGTTTCCAAGGATGTACAGGAAGCAAATTCCAGCCTGACATCGGGGCTTTCCACCTTGAAGAACTCGATTGCAACCCTGCAGAATGACAGTACTTATACAGGCACAGACAATGGCCAGAGCGCCGCGGACAAAGTAGTCTCTGCCGTGAAATCTTTTGTGGAGGATTATAACAAGGTGGTGACCGCGGCAAAGGGTTCCACCCTGACAAACCAGACCGCCTATGTGACAAACATGATGAGCGCCACGTCCGCAAACGCCGATAAGCTTGCGGAAATCGGCATCAAGGTCAATGCCAGGGGCACGCTTGACCTCAACGAGGCAAAGCTGAAGGCGGCGGATATCTCCAAGGTCCAGGAACTGTTTTCATCCGAAGATGTCATGAGTTATGGTTCCAGGCTTGCGTCCCGTGTGCATTTTGCAGGTACTTCCTCTACATCCGGCACAGACAAGACTACCGGAACCAATACCGAAACGGACAAGAAGCCCTCCGTATCCGGCGCGGCAGGCGTCAAGGCTGACGGCAAGGCGCTGGCATCCGCCGAACTGTATGAGAAGGTTACGGATAAGGACGGCAATGCAGGATACGATATCGGGAAAATTTTTGCCACTGCAAAAAGCTTTGTCAGCAATTACAACAGCATGCTGAAAACCGCCGAATCCAGCACGAATTCCGGTGTAATCGCGAATTTATCCTACATCAGGCAGAAGACGGCCCAGAACGCGGATGCGCTGAAGCAGTTCGGAATCAACGTGGACGCAAAGGGCAGAATGACAATCAATGAAGACACCTTTAAAAAAGCCGATATGGCCCAGGTGCAGAAATTTTTCAAGGACTACGGTTCTTCCGTTGCCGGCAACGCTTCGCTTGTGGATTACTATATGAAGACACAGGCAAATGCCGCTAACGGTTATACCGCTGCCGGCGGGTATAATCTGCAGGGAAGTTCCGGTTATACCGGCGTCATCTAACGGGTCACGGAAAAAATTATGCCAGTTTACAGTCTGAACGAAAACGAAATCTCTTTTCCTCTCCCCACTCTGGCCCGGCAGGACGGCCTGCTGGCCGTGGGCGGGGATTTATGCGTGGAGCGCCTCCTTCTTGCCTACAGTCACGGAATCTTCCCCTGGTACGAGCCGGGGGAGGATATCATGTGGTGGTGTCCGAAGGAGCGCTTTGTTATTTTCCCGGACGAGATACATATCTCCCGTTCCATGAAAAAGTTTATGAAAAAACATACACTTGACTTTCGCCTGAACCGGGATTTTGCCGATACCATACACCGCTGCCGGATCAAACGGGAATTTGAGGAAGGCACCTGGATCACCGACGAGATGGAAGAAGCCTACTGCCGTCTCCACCGGGAAGGTTACGCCGTCAGCGCGGAAGTCTTCCAGGACGGACAGCTTGCCGGAGGACTCTATGGCGTGTGCCTGGGAAAATGCTTTTTCGGAGAGAGCATGTTCTCCGAGACGGAAAACGGCTCCAAGATGGCTTTAATTGCCCTTGCTCAATTGTTATCGAAAAATCGTTTTCTCCTTATCGACTGCCAGCTTCATACGGAACACCTGGAGAGCATGGGCGGACGCTTCATCTCCTGGACGGAATATGACAGGCTGCTGCGGCTTGGGACGGAAGTATACTGACTTCCGCCCTTTTTCCATATTACATTAAGCCACAGCCGCTATCCGCCTGCCCCGTCAAAGCGCTTCTTACAGGTTCCCCTGACCCCCGCCGTCCTCCAATTCCTGCAGTGCCGTCTCCGTCTCCAGCAGGCGTTCCAGCAGGGATTCCTGGTTCTGTTCCTCCTGATCCAGCTGCGACTGCAGCTCCATCAATTTCTCATAGTCAGATGCCAGCGCCGGGTCCATCATCTGCAGCTTCAGTTCGGCCGTGCGCTCTTCGCTCTGTGAGAGCTGCAGCTCATATTTTTCCTGCTGCCTGGTCAGGCGGGATTTTATCTTGCCGGGGCTGTAGTAGGTTTTCCTGTCGAAAACGTCCGATAACGTGGGCGTACTCCCATTTCCGGTACCGCCGCCCCCATTCCCTGCCGTCCTGCCGTTCCCGGATACCCCTCCGTTCCCGCCGGAGCCGCCCGATCTGGCCAGCCTCTTCTCCTTCTCATGGAGGTAATCCTCATAAGCATATGGATACTGTACTACATCGCCGCCTTCAAATTCCAGCACGCCGGTGGCAATCTGCCGGATAAAATACCTGTCGTGGGACACAAAAAGGACCGTCCCGGAGAATGCCGCCAGCATCTGCTCCAGCGTCTCTTTTCCAACGATGTCCATATGGTTGGTAGGCTCGTCCAGAATCAGCAGATTGGGCCTGGTCTGGAACATTTTGCACAGGGCCAGGCGCACCCGTTCCCCGCCGGAGAGCTGCCCCATCTTCTTCTCCACATCTTCCTGGGAGAAAAGGAAGCTGCCCAGGGCGCTGCGCACCTGCTCCCGCTGCAGGAGCGGATAGGTTTCCCAGAAATTCTCCAGCACCGTCTGTTCCGGCTGCACATAGCCCGACACCGCCGCCTGCTGGTCGAAATAGCCCCACTCCACATTTGGCCCGAAGGAAAAGCTGCCGCCCAACGGTTTCACCAGACCGGTTAAGGTCTTCAGCAAAGTGGATTTCCCGATGCCGTTTTCCCCGATGACAGCCAGCCGCTCCCCCTTGCGCAGCGTGAAAGAGACACGAGAAAGTTCCGTATCATAGCCGATACACAGATTTTTTGCCGTCACCACCTCCGTATAGCTTTCCACCCTGGGCTGGAACAGTGCGTGAAACGCCCTGGTGTCAAATCTCCGGGGCTTCTCTATCTTCACCATATGCTCGATTGCCATGCGCTTGGACCTGGCGGCCGTCACTTTGGTGGGGGTGTTCTTCCACTTTTCAATCCACTCCGTAAGGCGCCGTATTTCCTTCTGCTGGGCCTCGTAATCCTTTTCCTGCTTGACCAGATCCGCTTCCTTCTGTGCCAGGAAAGCAGTGTAATTGCCCGGATACCGCCTGATGCGGTGATATTCAATCTCGTAGGTCACATCGATGACACGGTCAAGAAACATCCTGTCATGGGAGACTATGACTACAGATTTATCGTAATTTTTCAAATATCCCTCCAGCCATTCAATGGTGGGAAGGTCCAGATGGTTGGTAGGCTCGTCCAGGAGCATGATGTCCGGCCGGCTCAAAAGCAGCTTGATAAACGCTACCTTTGTCTGCTGCCCGCCGGAAAAGCTTCCTATAGGCCGCTCCAAATCCTCCAGGGCAAATCCGAAGCGCTGGAACATGATTTCCATGTCCTGCCGCCAGGTATAGCCCCGGAGGGCTTCCATCTGCTTCTGGAGCGTATCGTATTCATGCAGCAGGGCGCTGTCCTGACCGGACTGCAGGCGTTCCTCGATCTCCTTCATCCTGGATTCACAGGAAAAAATAGGCGCAAAGGTCTTCCTGATCTCCTCCTCCACGGAGATTTCCCCCTCCGGAAAGCTGATCTGGTGCAGGAAGCCGATTCGCTGCTTCCCTGCCATGGTGATACCGCATTCCTCGTCGCTGTCCAGGTTATTCATGCGGATATCCCCGTTAATCAGCTTCAGCAGGGTGGTTTTGCCGCAGCCGTTCCGCCCTGTCACCGCGATTTTCTCATTGTCGCGGATTTCAAAGTTTACATCCTCCAATATGGTATCCGCGCCGTACTGTACCAGCGCATGCCTGATTTGATATCTCATGAGGTATTGCCCTCTCTTACCGATTCTTCTATGGTTCTGCTTTTTATTTTTCCAGGAAAGCCGTCAGCTCCTTATAGGAAGCCGCCGCGTCCCTGTAGCCCTGGCGGTACAGCTTCTTCAGCTTCTCCTTATCCTTCTCCACCCGCTTCACGCCGCTTGGCTTCTTCGGGCGGATGACAAATACCTTTCCGCTTTTGCGCAGTCTCTCGATATACGCAAGGTCCTCGTTATAGCTCAGATAGCGCTTCGCCGTCAGCTCCGCCACCTTGGGATACCGCCAGTACCACAGGCTTGTCAGCAGGCGCATCAGCCATCCCGCCTGTCTCCGCACAAAGCCCGTCTCCTTGGTCATGACTATCACATGCTTCCGGTTCCCGTCCGTCACGGATTTCCGTATGGGGATGGAATCGCTCAATCCCCCGTCCAGGTACAGCCTGCCGTCAATCTTCACGTTCCTGGACACCAGCGGGAGGGATGCGGATGCCCGGATTTTGACCAGATCCTTCTTCATATCCCGTATCCGGAAATACACCGGTTTACCGCTTTCAATGTCCGTGGCCACACTGTACGCCTTTCCCTGATACTGTCTGAACGTATCATAATCATAGGGATTCAGGAATTCCGGAACCAGGCGGTAATTCATCTCCACGTTGAATAAGTCCCCGGTTGTCAGGAGGCTCCACATACTGCAGTAATTTTTGTCGCCCAGGTAATCGACACAGACATCAAATGCCCGCCTCCGCTGCTTTGACAGATAGCTGCACATGCTGCACGCCCCCGCGGATACCCCGTACACGCTGGAAAATTCTATCCCCTTATCCAAGAAAAAATCAATCACCCCGGAGGTGTAGACGCCCTTCATCCCGCCGCCCTCCAGTATGAGTCCTGCCTGATACATAACACTCCCGCCTTTCTCAAAACCAAACGCTAATCCGGACCCCATGGCTCCCGTCACGTTTTCCCGCCTTACAAATAATTCTCCTCCACGAACCGGCGCAGCGCCGCCAGCGAACGCTCCACCTTCTCCGTGTCGATGCAGTACGCCATCCGGAAATATCCGGGCGCCCCGAACGTATCCCCCGGCACCAGCACCAGGTCATATTTCAGCGCCTTCCGGCAGAATTCCTTCGCGTCCTCCTCCAGCGCCTTCGGGAAGATATAGAAGGTGCCCCCAGGCTTCACGCAGGTAAAGCCAAGCTTCGTCAGCTCCCCGTAAAGCAGCTTCATATTCGTCTCATATACACGCAAATCCGCGGTCTTGTCCAACACCTTTGCCACGGCCAGCTGGATGATGGAAGGCGGGCAATTATGCCCGATTCCCCTGGAAATCTGCCCGCACATGTTCACCATGGTTTCCGCGTCCCTGCAGTTCGGGTTCACCGCCACATAGCCGATACGCTCTCCCGGAACAGACAGCGATTTCGAGAAAGAATAGCACATGACAGTATCGTCATAAAAAGCCGACACACATGGCGCGTCTACTCCCTCAAACACGATCTCCCGGTAGGGTTCATCGGAAATCAAATATATGGTATGTCCGTACTCCCGTGACTTCCGGCGCAGCGTCTCCGCCAGCCTCTGCAGTGTCTCCGCGGAATACACCACGCCGGAAGGGTTGTTCGGCGTGTTAATCAGCACCGCCATCACCTTCTCCGTGAGCATTTCCTCAAATTTTTCGAAATGAATCTGAAAATTCCCCGTATCCGGCGGCACCACCTTCAGCATGGCCCCCGTCAGATTCACATAAGGGCCGTACTCCGGAAAGTAAGGAGCAAACGTCAATATCTCATCCCCCGGCTCCGTCACCAGCCGGAATGCATGGGCCAGGGCGCCCGCAGCCCCCACCGCCATGAAGATATGCTCCTTCCGGTACGGCAGCCCGAAGCGCCGCTCCAGGGAAGCCGCCACCGCCTCCCGGACGCTGGTAATGCCCAGGCTGGGGCTGTATCCGTGAAGCGCATTGGTCTCCGTCTCGGACAGCATCTGCACCATGCAGTCCGTAAACGCCTGCGGTACCGGCACCGACGGGTTTCCCAGGCTGTAATCAAACACATTCTCATATCCAATCTCCTGTCCCCTGGCTGTAGCGAACTCCGACAGCGCCCTGATGACAGACTTTGCCGAAAGCATATCCTTATATTTCTGAACTAACATACGTAATCCATCCTCCCGTTATTCCTCTTCCGCCCACGCAAGAGCACACTTCACGGCCCGTTTCCACCCCTTCAAAAGAGCCTGCCGCTTCCCGTCTTCCATTACAGTTTCAAACACTCTGCCAATCTGCCAGTTCGCCCGGATTTCCTCCCTGTCCTTCCAGTAACCCACGGCAAGCCCCGCCAGGTAAGCTGCGCCTAACGCCGTAGTCTCAATGCATTCCGGCCTGTGAACCTGCGTGTCCACAATATCCGCCTGGAACTGCATCAGGAAATCATTGGCGCTGGCTCCTCCGTCCACTTTCAGGCTCTTTAACCGAATACCGCTGTCCTGTTCCATAGCCTGCAGCACATCCGCAGTCTGATAGGCTATGGACTCCAGTGCGGCACGGATAAAATGCTCCTTGGTACAGCCCCTGGTCAGTCCAACCACGGTACCTCTTGCATACTGATTCCAATAGGGCGCTCCCATTCCCGCAAAAGCAGGCACAATGTAAACCCCGGCTGTATCCTCCACAGCCTCGCAGTAGCTCTGGGACTGTGACGCGGTTTTCATCATACGCATGCTGTCCCGCAGCCACTGCACTCCCGCCCCGGCCACAAACACACTGCCCTCCAGCGCATATTCCGGCTTCTCGGAAGTCCCGGCGGCAATGGTGGTGAGCAGGCCGGATTTGGAAGCAATGGCATCCCTTCCCGTATTCATCAGCAGGAAACATCCTGTCCCATAGGTATTTTTCACCTCGCCCTTCTCAAAGCAGCACTGGCCGAACAATGCCGCCTGCTGGTCCCCGGCCGCCCCCGCGATGGGAATCTCCCCGCCCAGGACGGAAGCCGCCGTATGCCCGAACACATGACCGGAAGGACACACCTTGGGAAGAATGCCGGCGGGAATCCCGAACCGCTCCATGATTTCCTCATCCCAGCACAGCCTGTGGATATCATACAGCATGGTCCTGGAAGCATTGGTGTAATCCGTCACATGCGCGGCTCCCTTTGTCAGATTCCAAATCAGCCAGGTATCCACTGTACCGAATAAAAGTTCACCTTTTTCCGCCTTTTCTTTTGCGCCGGGAACATTTTGCAGTACCCATGCAATCTTGGACGCGCTGAAATAGGCGTCCGGCACCAGTCCTGTCTTCTCCCGTATTTTCAGGTCAAAACCGTCTTTTTTCAATTCCTCTATCATGTCCGAGGTACGGCGGCACTGCCACACAATGGCATTGTACACAGGCTCCCCGCTATTTTTATCCCACAGAATTGTAGTCTCTCTCTGGTTGGTGATGCCGATGGCTGCAATCTGCTCCGCGCTTACCCCCGCCAGAGCCATACACTCCGTTGCCACCGCCAGCTGGGAGGACCAGATTTCCTTGGGATTATGCTCCACCCAGCCGGGCTGGGGGTAAATCTGGGTAAACTCCTTCTGTGACATGGAATGGATATTCCCTCTTTTATCAAATAAAATACAACGGGAACTGGTGGTTCCCTGATCCAGTGCCATAATGTAATTTTGATAATAGAATCCTGTCTTGGATTCTATTATATATCTCTGCATATGCTTCGCCTCCTATTCCAGTTCCGCAAATCTGTAGGTATTTCGACCGCATCCTCAAACAAGTATATCAAAAATAGACAAAAAAGGGAACAGAAAATAAATGATTTCTGTCCCGTAATATTTTTGTAATTTTATAAATTTCTCCCGACGAGGAACATTTCCTATAAGCGCAACACCCTGCTGCATTTCGAAATGGAAGTTTCCCTGTGCGTCACCATGATAAACGTTTTTCCTTCTATCTGCTCCAGCAGAAGCTCCAGTATGCTGCTTTCATTTTGGTAGTCCAGTGCCGATGTTGCCTCATCAAAAATGATGATCTCCGGGTCCTTTAACAGCAGCCTGGCGATCAGCAGCCGTTGGCGCTGTCCTCCGGACAGGCGGATCCCGTTCTCCCCGATCACTGTCTCAAAGCCCTGGGGCAGCCCCTCTATAAACTGCAGAATATTGGCCCTGCTACATGCTTCCTCCATCTCGTCCTCATCCGCATCGCTTCTGCCAAACAGAAGGTTTTCCCGGATAGTCAGGTTGAAAAGGCTTGTCTCCTGCATCAGGAATCCAACCTTCCCATAAAGCCATCCCCTTTCCAGGACATCCATGGAGCATCCATTCCACAGGATTTCTCCCCTGGCAGGAGTCAGGATACCCGCCATGAGCTTGATCAGCGTGCTCTTCCCACAACCGCTCTCCCCCACGATCGCAATGCTCTCCCCCCTGCGGACCACCATGCTGAAATCACGAAGGATTTCTGCATCTTCATAGGAAAATGTTATCCCCCGAAGCTCCAACCGCTCAAATCGCCCCGACGCCTCGCCCCTCTCCGGCTGCGGGAGTCCCATGATCTCCTGAACCCTCCTGACAGACTCCTCCAGATCCCCCCGCATCATGACATTGTCTGCCGCCTCCAATAGCCGGTTCGCAAAATCCCCATAATACTCTATGAAGGACAGCAGCACCGGTACCGTTGCCATATTGCGGATAGCCAGGATGCCCCCCAGCAAATACAGCCCCATCTTTGTCAGGAATACATCCTTGAACGCCAGAAATGTACGGTTCATAAACCAGCACATATGCGCTTTCAGGAACGCATTCCCCATATCCTCCCAAAGCCGCCCGAATTCCCTGCGCCGACTCTCTCCCAGATTGTTCGCCTTTATCTCCTTCCAAAAGTACATATTATGAATCATGAAATCATTATATTCCCCCTGGATCTGCCTTAACTTCCCATATTCCAAGCTGCTCCTGTCTTTGATACGGCGCGTGACCAAAAAAGAAAGCGGCAGCAGCAGGAAACTAACCGCCGCCAGGATCCAGTTCAGGCGCAGCAGAATCACGGCTGTAATACAGATATTGAGAACACCGGTCCAGAAATCCAGCTTCCTTTCGCAGAACAGCACCGCATTTTCCGTATCCTTATGCAGCCTTGCCTTCAGCTCCCCAGCCGTGTAGCCCTGCAGCGTCCCTATATCCAGGCTTCCGTATTTTTGAAAAACTCTCCTCTTCCACGCTTCCCGCATGGAGGGAAAGATGGAATTGTAAATTCTCTTGGAAAAGACCGAGACCACTGTCCTGGCCAAAAACGCCGCCACATATAGCCCCATTACCACCCCCAGCAATTCCAGTTTACGTGCCGTCATAATTTCATCCAGAAAGAGCAGGTAAAAGCAGGGCGGCAGCAGCCCCAAACCCTGGCGCAGGAACTGCAATACGGTATACAGAAGGATTTTCACCCTGTACTCTTTCACTGAATTCCAGAAGAATTTATTCATTTTGCCGTTCCTCCCTCCCGCAGAGACTGCTGATATTCTTCGAACAGGGTTCTGTACAGCACGTTTTTCTCCATCAGCTCCCTGTGCGTGCCGATGTCGCTGATCCGCCCATGCTCGATCACCGCAATCTTCTCCGCCGCCAAAATCGTGGAGAAACGGTGCGCTGCAGACAATATGGTAGTATGCGGCAGCCGGCTGTAAAGAAAGGCATTTACTTCACACTCCGTAACCTCATCCAAAGCCGATGTAGCCTCATCCAGCAGCAGGATCCGCGGATTGCGGAAGATACATCTGGCAATGGCAATCCGCTGCTTCTGCCCGCCGGAAAGGCTTCTTGCCCCGCTGCCCACCACTGTGTCCAATCCATCCTCAAAGGACTCCGCCAGCTCCTTTAATTTCAGCCCCTCCAATATCTGCCAGATCCGCGCATCCTGGGACTTGTCATCGGACAGGGCAATGTTTTCCCGCAGGCTGCCGCGGAACAGCCCGTTGTCCTGTTGGACCACTCCAATCTGGTTCCTGAGGCTTTCCAGCGTATAGTCCGCCAACTCAGCCCCGTCTATCAGGATTTTCCCCTCCTGCGGTTCGTAAAAGCGGTAAATCAGCTGCAGCAGCGTGCTCTTCCCTTCACCGCTCTTTCCCACAAAGGCAACCCTGTCCCCCGGGTGCACCTCCAGGCTGATCTGCTTCAACACCATTGCTTCCGCATACCCGAAGGAAACATCAGCAAAGCTTATGCCGCCCTCCCTGATACATCTGTCCTCCGCAGACAGCGAATCCTGCTCCACCTCCCAGGACAGAAATTCCTCCACCCTCCTTATCCCTACCATGTTGGCGCTGATATCTGTCAGCTTCTTCCCAAGGGCATTAAAATAAGCCGCACAACTCGAGAAATAAGCCGCGCAGGCCACAAACTGCCCCACGGTCATGGTTCCCCTGCACACACTGAAAGCCGCAATACAATAAATGCAAAGCTGCCCTGCCAATGTAAGCATCTCGTTCACGCTGTCCGCTTCCAGCCCCAGATATCCCGCACCTATCTCTTCCCGGATCACGTCCCGGGTTTTTCCCTCATAATCCTCCCCGGCCTTTGGCAGGGCGCCCAACAGCCTGATCTCCGTCAGCCCCACCATCACTTCTTGTATCCAGGCATCCGCCAGGCCCATTTTATCCCGTATCCTTTCATGCCGCTCTGTCAGTTTTCGGGAAAAATACCGGATGGAGTACGCCATCACCGGCGTCATGACAATGACCGTCAGGCCCAGGAAAAAATTCGTATAAATCGTATATCCGACAGAAATTCCCAGCTGGACGAAATTCGCCAGCACATAGAACAGGCTACGGTGAATGAATTCCAGAAAACACTCCGTGTCATCCTGAATTCGCTTCATCACGTCCCCGCTCCTGACCTGCGCCAGAATGCCCGCCTTCAGGCGCAGCAGATGTTCGAAGCACTGCTTACGGATATCCGTGACATAGGAGACCTTCAGATGCGCCCACAAATAATTCAATGCCATGTGACCGCACTGATTCAGAAAATAAAATCCCGCATACAGGAAAAAGCAGCCCAGAAATCCCCTCAGCTGCTTCTGATAGAAAATCTGATCCACTATCTTCCCAATGGCATAAGGGAACATTCCCCCTGTCACGGTGGCGAAAATAATGGTAAAGAACAAGCAGCTGAACCGAAGCCTATATCCCCTGGTGGTCTCTAGTAAATAACGCATAAAGCAATGCCTCCTGCGACAGAAATATACTTGGGAGCACATTTATCCGCCATTCCCTGGTATAAATACTCCCAATCTGCCTAACATTTACAAATAAATAAATTGTTCTTTTCATACCTTCTTTGCGCAATCTCTTCTTCAGACAGAAGAGAAACCTTAAATTTGAACTTCTTTTCTAATCTTTCCTCTGTTATTTTAAAAATTTCCTCCAGCACTTCATTCTCTTGTATTCCTGAAGGTGCCTGTATGCTTCCCCCGCGTTCTCCCTGACTGCCATATACAACAACTGCTGTCTCTTTTTCCAAGGGAGATACTCTTACAGCGCAGCCGTGAATCACAGCCGTACGGCTTCCGTCAGCCTGACCGTCGCGCCGCCCTTCACTTCCACAATCCTGCGGTCGTCCACCTGCAGCCACACACTGGCGGCGCTGGGATTGTATACAGTCTCGTTGTCACCGGAAAATTTCAGGCGCTTTGCCGCATCCATGTAATCGATGACTTCGATATTCGTGGCGTACCAGATATCCTCTCTGCCGCCCATGTACTTACAGAATTCTTCGATTACCTCCCAATTGTTCCTGTCGTCAAACTCATAACTGTGCCCCCACACATACATAAGCTTCAGATACTGCCGCTTTGCAAATCCTGCGAAAAATTCCGCCTTCTTCATCAGTTCCGGGTCATTGTGATGGCAGGTGGGATGCCACTCCAACGGGTCTGCGGGCAGCTCATAATCCGCCTTCGCCTCCACCACCCTGGCATAGGCAATGCCCAGCTGGCCAAACAGCTTCTTGATTTCCTCACTGTAGGAGCCGTTGGGATAGGCATGCCCCCGTACCAGGGCACCCGTCAGGCTCTCCAGCCCCTTTCTGTCCTCCAGGATTTCCCTTGCCACCTCCACCAGCGGGCAGCGTGCAATGGTGGGATGGGTCAGGCAGTGCGTTGCCACCTCATGATTCTGATACAGTTCCCTTACATGCTCTTTCTGAATGCGATTCTCATCCCCATCCATCAAACCGTAATTGAGATTAAAAGTTCCTCTGATTCCGTATTTATTAAAAATTTCCACCAACCGCTCATCCTGAAGCCTCCCGTCATCATAGCTCATGGTGAGCGCCTTTGCCTTCCCCTCCGGGAAACATGTGTATATTTTCATTTTCCTCTCCTTCCTGCCCCATGCAGTCTGCAGCACCCCTGAAATCTGTCTTTCCGCAGCTCCTTCTGTCAGACTTCCGGCCTTTCTTCAGCCGGTATCCCCACCGCCGTTCACAAAACCACTGCTTACAACCTGATTTTTATTATAGCCGCAAAAATTGGAAAGTTCAATGCCTAAATGCATCCTGCCCGATTCCGTTTTGTATCCGCATGTATCCATAGACAAATGGCCAATATTTTGATATACTAAATTACATTGCCGGTGTACGCAAGGCTTCCGATCAGATTGCTTTCTCAGGAGACATAAACGCTGTACACCTCTACATACCGGAATTTGATTCGGCGTTTACCGGAACCCTGGCTATGTCGCTTTTAGCGGGTTGTTCTTTGCCGGCCGGAAGAGTGAAACAGAAGAAAAGTTACGGCTGCAGGATTCAGAGGACAGGACCGGAAGTGATAAGTTTATAAATATACGGGATTCCGTTCGAATTTAAGTGAACGCGAGGGAGGATAATGAAAAACAAATTTAATCTTCATGTCATATCGGACAGTTTATACTTTTTAAAAATCATATGGAAGATTCACCCCAGGCGTGTCATCTTCAGTTTTGTGGGGCAGATTTTTTCTTACATGGAATGGGCCTTTTTCAGTGTGGTTTTTATGAAATATCTTTTCGGCGCTGCGGAATTCGGCAGAGGCTTTCCGGAGACTGCCGCTTTTATTGCCATTTCCATGGGGGTGATTTTTCTCACAACCGGTTTTCAGATCTGGATGAAGGAGCGGTATGAGCCCTGCACGGACCCGCTGCTCTATGAAAAACTGAATGAAATGCTGTTTGAAAAGGCCACCAATGTGGATATTGCCTGTTATGAGGACGCGGCCTTTTATGATACTTATACGAAGGCGGCTTCCCAGGCCTATGACAGGGCCCAGTCCGTACTGAAGAATACTTCGAGTATGATCGGCGCTTTCGGCGCGTCTGTCTATGTGGTTGCCACCATTTTTTCCATCCACCCGGTTGCGGGCCTGTTCTGTTTTCTGCCAATGATCGGGAACTTTTTCTTCAGCAAGGTGATCAACCGCATTGAGTACGAAAAAAGCATGGAAGTCATACCGTACACACGGCGGCAGAATTATGTGAACCGTGTGCTGTATTTGTCCAGATACGCAAAGGAAATCCGCATGACCGATATCAAAAATGTATTGGACGATACCTATGACGAGGCATACGAAGGCATCCTGGGGATTACCGCCAGATACTGGAAGCGGCTGTGCGGTTTGGGGCTGATGCGGGGCATCCTATGTTTTCCTCTGGTATTCGAGGGAATGTGGCTGTTTGCGGCCTACTGCGCCATTGTGACCAAAACCATCCTTATCGGAGATTTCGTGGTACTGGCCAACGCCATAGTCAGCACCACATGGATGCTGTCTGATTTGACAGACAGAATCGCCCAAAACTACCAGAATGGTCTGTTCGCCAAAACGTTAAGAGAATTTATGATGTACCGTGCAGATATTCCGGAAGACGCAGATGGTCTTCCCGTGCCGGAAAAGGTGGAGACTCTTGAACTGCGGAATGTCTCTTTCCAGTATCCGGCCCAGAAAAAGGAAGGGAAATACGCCTTATCGCAGGTGAATTGTACCTTTACCGCAGGCAGGCGCACAGCCCTGGTAGGCCATAACGGCTCCGGTAAGAGTACTTTGATCAAACTGCTGATGCGGCTTTACGATCCCACGGAAGGAACGATTCTGCTAAACGGGGTGGATATCCGCGAATTTAATCTGCAGCAATACCGCAGACTCATCGGAACCACTTTTCAGGATTTCGAGCTGTTCTCCATGAGCGTGCTGGAAAATGTGATCTTGGGAAAACTGGAAACGGAGGCCCAGCGGGAGGCAGCCATGGAAGCCCTGCGGAAAAGCGGTGCCCTGGAGCAGATGGAAAAACTGGAAAAGGGCGTGGATACTGTCCTGACCAGGGAGTTTGACGAGAACGGCGCAGTTCTTTCAGGCGGGCAGGCCCAGAAGATCGCGGTGGCGAGGACCTTTGCGAAAGATGCCCCTGTGGTGCTTTTAGACGAACCGTCAAGCGCGTTGGACCCCATGGCAGAGTACCAGATGTACGAGACCATTATGGAACTCTGCGGCAGGGAAAAGGACAAGATTGCCATTATTATTTCCCACAGGCTTTCTTCCGCGGCAATGGCAGATACCATCTGTCTTCTGCAGGACGGCCGGTTAAGGGAGCAGGGAACACATCTGGATTTGATGGAGAAGCATGGAATTTATGCGGATATGTTTATGAAACAGGCTGAGAGCTATCTGCAGAACTGTTGAGGGAGGAAGTTTGAGCGTAAACTTCACGGGGCTGTCCCAGGAAACGTCATAGACACCGGATATAGGTATATCCGGATACTGAATATCCTGAATCCTGTACAGAATTTTTGAATTTTGCAGCCCCCAAAGCGCAAATATTGATTGGTATGCGCGGCCCAGGCGCACAGAGGAGTATAGAAATGTCAGAACAGAAGATTACGTTGAAAAGAACTATTTCCAACAATTGGTTTTTACTGAAAATCGCCTTGCAGGAAGCGCCGCTTTTTACCATTGAAGAGCTGACCACCCGGGCCAGGCATAGGCTGATTGTTTTTATCGAACATATTTATATGATCGGGTATATTATCAACGCCATTCAATATCAGAAACCTTTTATGGAGGTTTTCTGGTTTATTGCCGGGGTTTTTACCTTTGTTATCGTTGTGGCCCAAATTCTGCCCAATTATGTAGACACAAAGCTGAAACCTGTCTCCAGGGAAAAAATCCACAGGCGGATCCGTTCGGAATTGTACCGCAAGGCAGCGGAAATGGATTTGAAGAATTACGATGATCCTGAATTCTATAATGAATTTGTCTGGGCTATGGGCGAGGCTGCGGAGCGGACCGAGGCCGTAATCGGAAGCTACGCCTCTTTGATCGGGGAGACCGTGGGCATTTTTGTGGTGGCAGGTTATGTCCTGAGCCAGGATTTGGCGGGCCTTTGGCTGACCGGCGTTTCCGTGGCGCTTTTACTGCTGCTGTCAAATCTCTATAACAAATACAGGATGCGTTTTCGGGAAGAAATAAGACCTTTGGAGCGGAAGCGGGATTATATCAGCAGGGTGTTTTACCTGCCGGAATATGCCAAGGAGCTGCGCCTGAGCAAGGTGAAGCCCAAGCTTTACGAGGAATTTCAGGAGGCTTCAGCGCAGATTCTGGATATCTCAAAAAAGCGCACCAGGCGTCTTCAAGTATTAAAAATGTGTATACAATATGGCTGCAGCAGCCTGATTTTTGACGGCATCTACCTGACCTACCTGATGTTTCAGACCCTTGTGAAGGAAGCCTTCGGCTACGGCACGGCAGTGGCTTTATACAATTCCTGCGGAAATCTGCGGAACTGTTCCCGGAGCCTGGCCCAGGTGCTGACCGAATTTCCGGAGCATGGGCGTTATATTGAAAAAATACGGCATTTTCTGAACTGCCCGGTGGAAATCCGCCAGAAGGAAGATGCAAAAGCCGTCCGGGAAGAATTTGCGGAGCTGAAACTGGAGCATATAAGCTTCTCTTATCCGGGAGGCGCTTCCGTGTTAAAGGATATCAGCCTGACGATCCGCAGGGGCGAGCGGATTGCCCTGGTAGGGTATAACGGCGCGGGAAAGTCCACTCTGGTGAAGCTGATCATGCGGCTCTATGACGTGACTTCTGGAAAAATTACCCGAAACGGAACGGATATCCGGGAACTGAGACTGGACGAATATCGGGAGCAGTTCGCCACGCTGTTTCAGGATTATCAGCTGTTTGCCGCCACTCTGGGCGAGAATATCGTGATGGACCGGAATCCCGTGGAGGAAAAGAAGGCGGAGCCCCTGCTTCAGAAAAGCGGCTTCGACAGGAAATTCGCCAGCCTGTCCCAGGGATATGCTACCCCCATAACCAGGGAATTTGAGGAGAACGGCGTATTGTTTTCCGGAGGGGAGGCCCAGATGGTGGGCATTTGCCGGAGCCTCTACCAGGATGCGTCCATCATTGTCCTGGATGAGCCTTCCAGTGCGTTGGATCCTTTGAGCGAGTACAATCTGAACCATACCATGATGAACCTGGACAGGGAGAAAACCGTGGTTTTTATCTCCCACAGGCTCTCCACAACCAGGCTTGCCGATAAAATTTACATGTTGGAAGACGGGCGGATTGCCGAGGTTGGTTCCCATGACGAGCTGATGCGGTTAGACGGAAAGTATGCGGCCATGTTTCGGCTGCAGATGGAAAAGTATCGCTGACCCGCCAGGCAAAACCCCCTGCCCACCCGTCACCCCTTAACGCTCCCCACAACCATCCCCTTGACATAATACCGCTGCAGGAAAGGATATACGCACATAATCGGCAGCGCCCCCAGGAAAATCTGCGCTGCCTCGATTGTCTTCTCGCTGACCCGGGCCATGCGCTCCAGCTGTTCGGGTGTCATCAGCGCTTCCACATTATTTTTGGACTCCATCAGAATCGTTGCCAGATAGGTCTGCAGCGGATATTTATCCGGCGTGTTCATATACAGATAGCCGTCCATCCACACATTCCAGTTCGCAACCGTGGCAAACAGAATAATCGTTGCCAGGGACGGCAGGGAAAGCGGAAGGAACACCCGCAGCAGAACCTGCATCTGGCTTGCCCCGTCGATTACGGCAGCCTCCTCCAGCTCTATGGGAATACTCCGGAAAAAGTTCATCATCAGTATCATGTACGACACATTCATTGCCCCCGGAAGCGTCAGTGCCCAGATTGTGTTCATCAGCTTCAGCTTGCTGATGATAATGTAGGCAGGTATCATGCCGCCGTTAAACAGCATGGTAAATACAAAAAACCAGGAAAATGCGGTGCGCCCGCGGAACCGGCTGTCAGGTTTCGACAGCGGATAGGCTGTCAGGATCACAAGGATAATGTTTACGGGAACCCCGATGCCGACCCGCAGCAGCGTGACCTTCAAGGACTGCCAGAACTGCCCGTCCTCCATAACATAACGGTATGCCGACAAATTAAATCCCACCGGCCATATCCCTACATTTCCGGACACCGCCTCGATTTTCTCCGAAAAGGACAAGGCGATGACATGCAGCACCGGTATCAGGCAGATCACCACCAGCACAGAAAGAATCAGGTAGTTCAGAATACGAAATACGGATATTTTTTTGCCTTTCATCACATGCCCCCCTTTTAAAATACCTGATAATCAAAATATTTAACGGCAATCCGGTAGGAAACTGCCACCAGCACAAAGGATATCGCCGATTTCATCATCCCCACCGCAGCGGACAGGGACCACTGATGATTGACCAGCCCCAGACGGTACACCAACGTATCAATGATGTCGGCGCTTTCATATACCATGGGATTATACAGGAGCAGAATCTGCTCCATGCCCGCACTGAGTACGGAACCAAGGGAAAGTACCAGCAGCATCACCACAATGGGGCGAATGGTGGGAAGCGTGATATGCCAGGCCTGCTGCCAGCGGTTCGCGCCGTCCAGGGCAGCGGATTCATGAAGTGCCGGATCCACATTGGTGATTGCAGCCAGGAAGATAATCATATTGTATCCCATATCCTTCCATACATCGGATACAATTGCAATCACAGGAAACCAGCTGTTGCTGCCCAGGAACATGATGCGCTCCATCCCAAGGGATGTCAGAACGCCGTTTACCATCCCATCGTATTGAAACAGGCTGCGCAGGATACCTCCTATCACGGCCCAGGACAGAAAATAAGGCAGAAAAAACACGGTCTGGGAAACGCGCTTGAACCGAATGCTCATAACCTCGTTCAGCAGCAGTGCAATCACCAACGGCACCAGCAGGCGCAGGACAATCTTGCTGATGGAAATCACCAGCGTGTTGCGCACCACCGTCCAGAATGTGGGAATCATCAGCATGTCCTTAAAATTCTGCAGCCCCACCCAGTCCGACCCCGAAAAGGATTTCAGGGGTGAGAAATTCTGGAATGCCATCACAATCCCAAACATGGGAAGATAGGAGAAAATAAGTACGAATACCACTCCCGGTATCATCATGAGATAAAACGGATATTGCCGTTTCAAATGCCCTTTAGGGGCGGCGGCCTTTCGCGGCCGCTCTTTTTTGTATGCCATATGAAAACCCCGCTTTCTATTTGTATCAGTTATTTTCCGGCATTTCCAATGAAGTGCCCCCAATAACCTCTGGGATGCTTTATCCGGAAATATTGAGAAAAGAGCGGCCGGATGCACCGGGACTACTGTGTAATGCTCTGATACTGCTCATTCACTTCTTCCGTCCAGGCCTGTCCGCCCATCTCGTTCCAGCTTTGTCTGAAGCTTTCCCAGTCGGCTTCTCCCTTCTGCCCCATGATATATTCCACGATGAAAGAGACAGACATGTCAGAAAGGGTGGCAGAGACACGCTGCTCGGTTTCGGTAGCCGGGCCGTAATAATAAGCAGGCTCATACTCACCGGTTTCCCGTGCCGCAAGTCCTACGGCAATTCCCATATCCTCCGAGAGGCGGCTCTTGTACATGCCCCATGCAGTGCCCAGATTTTCGCAGGCATTGCCGTGGGTAAGGTAGTCGTTCATGTACCCGTACCATTCCTGTTCCACATTTGTGATCAGCCCGGAAGGATCCTGCGCCTCATAGGCAGCCCTGATATTCTCCCGGTACTGCTTCCATGGGGTGGGGAAATACATATACACCGGCAGATAGAAAATGGAAGCCCCGTTTTCAGCCAGATCCCTGCCCTGGAAAACCGATTTGTCAAAGGTGGAGTTCCCATTGGCCGCCAGCGTCAGGTTCAGAAGCTTCATCAGGGCAGCCTCTGCGTTCTCCGGCGCGTCCCTGGTGACAACGTTGAAATGATTAATGCTCACCTGATTCATGGCCGGCTTGCTGCCGATATCGGCAATATTCAGTTCGGCCCATTCCGCTTCCGGATTTGCATCCTTATTCTGGTTCAGCGGCCATGCCGGAATGTAATAGGTACCGAAGGCAGCCCCCACCTGGTCCGTGGTAACACGCTCATTGAACTGATCGGAATTCCATGTGGCAAAATCCGCCGCCAGGGCGCCGCGCTCATATAAATCCTTCAGCCCGTTCAGGGCGTCCAGCATTTCATCCTGTACAATCCCATTTACCAGGGCGCCGTCCCGCATAATCCACTTATTGGGATACGCCCCATAACACTGGAAATATGCGCTTAGGGCAAAATTGGTGTTCAGCACGCTGGAAGTCGTCCCCAGTCCCACCGTATCCTTGCCGCCGTTGACGGAAGCGCCGTACTCGGCAAGCGCTACCAGCATATCGTTCATTTCCTGTACATTCGTGGGTTTGCCGGTCCCTATGGCGTCCAGCCAGTCGGAACGGTAATACAGCCCCGCCACACTCTCGGAAGTATCCAGCTGCGCCGGAATACCGTACAACCTGCCGTCACGGGAAGAATATCTTACGGCTTCCTCGCCGAAGCCCTCCACCGTATTTTTCAGTTCATCGGACGCGTAAGTCTCGTAGGCGTCTGTCAGGTCTCTGAGATAGTCACTGGACATAAATTCATAGAAATTGCCGCTGTCCAGCATTACAATATCCGGGATATTGCCTGAGCTGATCTGGAGTGCCAGTTTTTCGGAAAACTGGTCATTCGGTACCATCCACAGGAAATTCAGTTCTATATTCAGTAAATCCCTTGCCGCTTCAACCAGGGCATTTGTCTCCGGCGTCGTTCCTTCCTTAACGCCCCCATCGGCGTCCCAGCCCACAACCACATCCAGCTTCACCGTCTCCTCAAAAGGTGTAAGCCAGGGGGCGTCCTCCGCCGCGGCCTGGGGTTCTGAAGTGGGTTCTCCCTGGGATTCCTGGGAAACATCCGATGCGTCCGATGCTTCGGACGGATTGGATGTTGCTTCCGGTGCGGAGGGTTCCTGTCCGCAGCCGGATAAAAGCATGGGGGCCGATACCAGGGCGGCCATCATCATAGCACCAAACTTCATTTTTTTCATAGCATGTCCTCCTTCATATTCAACAATGAAACTGCGTTTTCGACAATTTTATTGTAACTTTTGTACAGAATCCTTTCAATCCATAACTATTGACATGAAATGCCGTTCTATTTACCTTCCCCATCGGATGTTTCGGGTATATGCTCCTCAAAAAACTGCCGCGGCGTCCTGCCGGTGTTGCGCTTAAAGAACAGAATAAATGCGGAGGGCGAAGCAAATCCCGTACGTTCGGCCACATTTTTCACCAGTTCCCCGGACAGAATCAACCCCTGGGCATGCCTTAGCTTCACTTCGTCGATGTACTCCGAAAGCTTCCTGCCTGCGTGCGTCCGGTACAGACGGGAGAGATAGGAAGGGTTAAATCCCGTCATCCAGGCCAGCTCCGTCAGGGACAGATTGTAGTCCTCTATATGGGCTTCTATATAGAGATTAATCCGATTGATAACAGCCTCCGTATTATGCGCTTCATTCTCTGCCCGCTGCCTGCAGAGTTCACCGCAGAAGACGGCAGTTTTCTCCATAAAGGCCTCCGGTTCCGTCCGGTTTGCGCCGTGCAGAAATTCGTCCAGCATATGGGCAAGGGCCTGCTCGTAGGAGGCTCCCATCCTGTTCTCCCGCAGAAAGCTCAACAGCAGCGTAAATAACGTCAGCTGCTGCTCCGAGTGAAGCCGTGCGCTCTGCAGCAGCCCGCCGGATGCCCCGAAATACAATGCAAACAATTCCCTCACCGATTCCGGCGTTCCGGTATGGAGCTGCTGCCCCAGCTGATGAATAAACGTGGAAAACTGAAACCGCTCCTGAAGTCCGCCTCCCTGGTTTAACAGCACATCCGAGTAATCTGTCTCATCCACGATAATCAGCTTCCCCGCATCCCGGTATATCATATAATATATATCATTTAAACGTCCGTACTTTTCTACTATTTCGTCAAATCCGGCGGCACAGCCGATAACCATGCTCACTGCCAGACCACAGGCATCATCTATCTGCTGCTGAATTGCCTCAAACAACGCATGGATATAGCTCCCGGTTCCCCGGCGCCCGGCGGCATTCTTTTCCTGAAGCAGCCACACAAGGGTCCCCTCCTCGGGAAGAAGCAGTTCAAAGGTAAGCCCCGGGGCCTGGCCTTCCAGCAATCCGGCAAGCTGCTGCAGAACCTGCATTCCCTCCGCCGCCTGATGCAGAAGGAATTTTCCCAGCACCATAAAAACCGGCCGCCCGGTGTCCAGTTCCAGCGAAAGCACGTTATCCTGCATCGGAAAGTCCCGCCAGCTGCCTCCGCCCCGGAGCATGCTTTCCAGCGCGGCACGCTGCGCAAAGGCCCGCATTCTGCCCTGTTCCGTCTCGGCGCGTAGCTCCTCCGCGCACATCCGTATCTCCTTGTCCACCTTCTCCATCACCACCTCGTCTCCTTCCGTCTTCAACAGATATCCCCGGTAAATGGAAAACTTGGACGCACGGTGAATATACTCGAAATCATCAAAACCGCTCAAAAATATGAAATGGGTCCTGGGCCAGAGCCGTTCCGTTTCCTGTATCAGTTCCAGACCGTCAATGTCCGGCATCCGCACATCGGACAATATGACATCCACTTTATTGCCCTGGAGGATATTCAGCGCGTGTTCCCCGGTAAAAGATTTCATGATGATAACACTGTCCCCATATCGCTGTTCAAACTGGCTGGCCAGCCCTTCCACGATATTCGGTTCGTCGTCTACGATCAAAAGTGTCTGCATAATCCTAATCCTCCTGATTTTCCCTGCGGGGAAGTATAAGTGTGGTGCAGAAGCCGCCCAGGCTCCCATGGGACACCGTCAGGTCTCCCCCTAAAAGCCGCATACGGCTTTTCACGTTTTTCAGCGCCGTCACTGCCCGGTTCTCCCCGCGGTCCTCCAGGTATGCCGACAGCGCCTCCATATCCCGATCGGCACAGGCACCGTTGTTTTCCACATAGATTACCAGTTCTTCCGGGCGTGTCTCAAAGCGCAGCCGGATAATGCCCCCGGTAATTTTCTCCACCCCATGGTTATAGGCGTTTTCAAACAAGGGCTGCAGCACAAACCGGGGCACCTCCATTCCGGCGTATTCCCGGGGCAGCGGCTCCAGTTCCACCTTAATCCTGTCTCCGAAGCGGATTGTCTGTATCTCCGTATAGTCCTTTACATTTTCATATTCCATGGACAGGGGCACCACATTCTCGCCGCTGCGGGTGATATAACGGTAGTATGAGCTGAGACGGCGGCTCATCTCCGCCACGCCCTCATTGTCCTCCATTTTCGCCATCCGGTATAAATGGTAAAAACTGTTGTAGAGGAAATGGGGGTTCACCTGGGCCTGCAGAAATTTGATTTCCGACTGATAGGCCAGCAGCTTATTGTTGTACACCTGTTCCATGGATGCCTTCAGCTTATCGCTTACTCCCAAAAACGCGGAATACAGAAAATCCATATTGTTGCCCGGGGGCTGGGACAGCCGTATTACGCCCTCTTCTTCCAGGCTCTGCACTTCCCCCATAAAACGGTTGATGGGCTGTGAGATCATTTTCCGGATAATATAGAAAAACAGGCCGACCTCCAGCAGCAGGAATGCCGTAAGGACAAGCTGCCAGAGGGAAAAGGGCCTGGAGGCATTGCGCAGTACCTTCCTGTCCACATAGCCGCATACCCACAGATCCCGTTTTCCCACGGGAATGGCCATCCGCAGATATTCTGTCCCGGCAATCCCCACAGTGTCCTCATCCGCCCTTTTCTCTCCCGCTTCCCACTGCCCCACTCCCTTCTCCAGGTCTGCCCGGAATTCCGCTTCCGGCAAAAATGCATTCCCCGCACTGAAGAAATAGAGGCTTTCTGTCCGGGCGGCTCCCAACAGGCATATCAGGCCGTTCTCAGAGAACCGATGGCACCATTCGGAGATGACCCGTTCCGAAAACCGCACCCGGATCACGGACGCCTGTTCGGTACTTGATATGTGCATGGAATCCGAGGCCAGATACAGCTGTCCGTTCACCGTCAGCAGCAGTTCTCTGCCTCCCTCTTCCCGATATTCCTGTATGAAGTTTTCATCTTCCTCCGAAAAATCTCTGTAAGAGCCGTCCGATGAAATCACCTTGCCCAGCCGGGGCAGGAAAATACTTGCGTCCTCAATGAGTCCGCTGGCGTTCTGCAGGGCGTACATCAGTTCTCCCACCCGGAGAACCGTGGTGTAGATTCTGGTGAAGGCCGCTGTGGGCGCGGTAAGTTCCATCTGCCGGACGTCCGGACGTGTGGCGGCATAATTAATCTGAAGCTGAATGCGCCCCAGCTCATCATCCAGCTGTTCCGCCAGGGAAGACACTCTGGATTGATACATCTGCCGCACCTCCAGGAACGCGTCCCGCTCCAGTTTTACCGTAACCCATATTCCCACAATATAAATACTGACCACAAAGACGAGAAACAATCCCAGAAGCCTCCGCGGCAGGCTGAAGGCAAATGGTGTCCCGCTTTTCCGCTTCCAATTCCGACTCATTTTCTTTTTCTCCCGATTTCGGTTCCGCAGCCGATGATACTGCTTTTTCCCGTTATTATACAGCAGCCCGGCTGTAATTAACAGATCGCGGCGGCTATATAAGGATAATACCCTTTGGTCCCGGTGATTGGGATGCCAAATTCTTTACATTGCATCTCAACCTGTTTACCTGGGGTTTTCGAATCCGCTCCTGTGTTTTATGATAATAAAATCCATGGGAATTATTCCCCGTCAAACCGCAAATCGTCAATGTATGGAGCCTGTCTGAAAATTGCTTTCCGCCGGATGCGGGGACATTTCCGTACCGCGGCGGACGGCGGACGGAAATGTCCCCACGGATCAATTTTCGGACTGGTTCCGCAAAAAACAGGAGAAATCTGCCATGCTGAATGATGCTCAAAACAAAAAACTGCTCTCCAAGCTTGCCCGTACCCTGGAAATTTACGAGCCTTATGTCTTCACCGAAGCCGCCGTTCTCCCCTTTTCCATGTACGAGACAGAGGAGCGGCTCCACGCCATGCCCGATGCCGCGCTGTTCTCTCTCCCGGAACACCGTGAGGGAAAGTCCCTGTGGGGCGGCCCGGGGCGCTATTGCTGGTTCCTTGCCGATTACACCGTCCCTCCGGCCCTGGACGGACAGGCGCTGTATCTGTATCCTGATCTGGGCGGGTATGAAGCCCTGCTGTGGAAAAACGGGGTTCCCTGCGGAACCTTTGCCACCAAAATCGCAGTGACGCGCCACGGGAACCATTACTGCGACTGCGTCAGCCGCCATGCCCGGGCCGGGGAACGGCTCCGGCTGGCCATAGAGTTCTACGCCGGGCATTATGTCATCGGGGAGCAGCCTTTCCAGCAGCGTCCGGTTTCGGATTTCCGTTTCGAGGCAAAAAGGATTTCCATCTGCACCAGGAATCAGGACATACTGGACTTTCTGCTGGATCTCCGGGTCCTTGTGCAGCTTGCGCAGAAGCTTCCAGGGGAATCCTTCCGGCGGGCCGGCATTCTGAATGTGCTTACCAAAGTACATCAGATATTGTATTATGACCCAGCCGCCGTTTCGGAAAGCGTCTGGCGTCCCGCCCTGGTACAGGCACGGTGCTGCATGGAAGCGTCCCTGGCCTGCCGCAACGGGGAAAGCGCTCCCAAAGCCGTACTCACCGGCCACAGCCACATCGATACCGCATGGCTGTGGCCCATGGAGGAAACGGTAAAAAAGCTTGCCCGTACCATTTCAAATCAGTTCAGCCTGATGGAGCAATATCCGGAATACCGCTTTATTCAGAGCGCTTCCTTCCATACCTGGCTGATGGAGAGGCAGTATCCCTCCCTGTTCCGGCAGATACAGGCGTATACGGCAAAGGGACGGTATGAGCCGAACGGTGGGGTGTGGGTGGAATGTGACTGCAATCTTCCCTCCGGAGAAGCCCTTGTGCGGCAGTTTCTGTGGGGGCAGCTCTATAACAAAAGCCGCTTCGGCATGGTTTCGGATGTCTTCTGGCTGCCGGATACCTTCGGCTACAGCGCAGCCGTTCCGCAGATTATGCGCGGATTCGGCATATCCTGTTTCCTCACCACCAAACTGGCCTGGAATGACACCAATGTCTTTCCCTATGACACCTTTGTGTGGAAGGGAATCGACGGCTCCCGGGTGCTGACCCACTTTTTTGTCATGGATACCTGGCCCGACGCGGCCGGGCTGCTGGAACGGGTGGACGGCATGGGGTATCAGGACTGCATCCGCAGCAGGCAGGCATCAGACAGCAGGCTCATCGCCTTCGGCTATGGGGACGGAGGCGGCGGTCCGCAGTTTGAAATGATAGAAGCTGCCCGGCGTCTCACTGATCTGGAAGGCTGCCCCAGGGTATCCTACGGCTCCGTAAGCGGCTTTATGCACGCCCTTGCATCCCGGGAAGCAGAGCTGCCCGTCTACGACGGCGAGCTTTACCTGGAGCTGCATCGGGGCACCCTCACCGCCAAACAGCAGATTAAAAAGAATAACCGTATGGCGGAAGACGCACTGCGGCTGCTGGAACTTCTGGAATGTCAGGCTGCCGTGCGGGAAGGACGGCCGGCTTCGGGCAGAGATTTCATTCCTCTGTGGAACACCCTCCTGGTAAACCAGTTCCACGACATCCTGCCCGGCAGCTGTATCAGCGAAGCCCATGCGCAGTGCCTGGCCGAAATGCAGGCCATGCTGGACCGGGCGGATGTCATGCTCCGGGCCGTTCTGAAGGACACGGCGGACAAAACTGCCTATACCGTGTGGAACCCCCTGGACGAGGCATGCGGGGATGTCTTTTATCTGCCTCCCTTAAACGGTCTTGTTCCAGAAGACAATAACGTGGTAATCCAGGAGGTTCTCCGGGCCGACGGCACCTGCGCCGCTGCGGTACAGGGATTTTCCCGGCCGGCTTTGGGCAGCGGCGTACTGCGTCTGCATCGTCCGGAATCCGCTCCGGCACCCCAGCCTTCTCCCTTCCGTTTTGCGGGCAATGTACTCACCACGCCTCTGCTCCGGGTGTGCTTTGACGAAACGGGGTTTATTTCCTCCCTGACCACGCTGGCAGACGGCATGGAATGGTGCGGCGGTCCCTTCGGCCAGCTTCTCTGGGGCGAGGATGTATCCGCTGGCTGGGACGGCTGGGATATCGATGCCGACTGTATGATGAAGCTGTCGCCGGACGCCCGCCTGCTGGAACGCAGCGTCACTGCCGACGGCCCGGTTGAGTTCCGCATCCACAGCACATATGCGGTATGTGAACACTCTCACCTGATCCAGGACGTGATATTCCGCGCCGATACAACGCTGGTAGAGTGGGAAAATGTCCTGCACTGGAGGGAACGGCACCGTCTGCTGAAAGCCGCCTTTCACACCAATATCCGCAGCGCGTATGCCCGCAACGAAATCCAGTTCGGCTGTATCCAGCGCCCCGTGACCCGCAACAACACATGGGAACAGGCAATGTTTGAGGTGTGCAACCATCGTTATACAGACTTTTCGGAGCCTTCCCGGGGAATCTGTATCCTGAATGACTGCAAATACGGCATCAGCATGGACGGCGGGACATTTGCGCTGACCCTGGCCAAGGCGGGCACCCGGCCGGATACCGGGGGCGACGCCGGCGACTATACCTTCCGTTACGGCATCCTGCCCCATGAGGGGGGTTTTTCTGCCGCCGTCCCCCGGGCCGGCATGCGGTTCGGCCGCCTTCCCTTCACGGCGCCGGGCATCCTTGCACAGCCCGCCTTCCTCTGGACAGACCGGCAGAATGTGGTGGTGGAAACGGTAAAGCCCTGTGAGGAAACCCAAAGCGCCCTTATCCTTCGGCTTTATGAATGCGAGGGTTCCAGGGTATCCGCGCACCTCCGCACAGGTTTTCCCATTTTACGTGCCGAATTGTGCGATATGATGGAGCGGACACTTGAACAGCTCTCTCCGGAGCGCCCCATGTTCTTCACGCCCTTCGAGATTAAGACACTGAAACTTTATTACAAGACAGAGAAAGGAAGCCTATGAATATACAGAATAAAACCATTTCCGCCCAGGCCCGGAAACAGGCCGCCGCCCTTTTACAGGAACTTACCTTGGAAGAAAAGCTGCGGCAGCTGGGCTGTACCATGCTCTCGGGCTGCGGGGAAAACCTTGCGGAAAAAGACCTTGCCGGAGGCATCGGCGAAATTGCGCTGCTGGATATCCGCATGGAACCCCGGAGACTTGCCGGGCGGCTGCGGGAAATTCAGACTTATGTGATGGAACATTCTCCTCACCGGATTCCCGCCCTCTTTCACTGCGAAGCCCTATGCGGTCCCGTGGTGCCCGGAGCCTGCCTCTATCCCGCTCCCATCGGCCTGGGTGCCACCTTCTCGCCGGAAACCGTATACGGTATGGCAGACACCATCCGCCGCCAGATGCGGGCAATGGGCATCCTGCACGCCCTGTCCCCTGTGCTGGACGTGGCCAAAGACCTGCGCTGGGGGCGCGTAAACGAAACCTACGGCGGAGACCCTGCTTTGAACGCCATGATGGGCTGTGCCTATGTAGACGGAATACAGGGTGAAGATATGCGGTCTGGCGTAGCCGCCACCGCCAAGCATTTTTTGGGCTATTCCCAGACCATCGGCGGGCTGAACCTTACCCGCACATTGGCGGACAGGCGGGAACTGCGGGAGGTATTTGCCACGGTATTCGAGGCGGCCATACGCAAAAGCGGTATCCGCACCGTGATGAACAGTTATTCCGAGTGGAACGGGCGTCCCGTGTGCGCAAGCCGGGAGCTGCTGACGGACCTGCTGCGCACGGAGCTGGGCTTCGAAGGCCTGGTGGTCAGCGACTACCGTTCCGTCCAGCGCCTGCTGCCGGATATTCTGGCTACAGCGGAGGAGATCGGCGCTGCGGCGCTGCAGTGCCTCACCGCCGGGCTTGACATGGAACTGCCTGACAGGCTGGGGTATTCTGACCAACTGGCCCGGATGTTCCGTGACGGCCGTGCCGACATCACATGGCTGGATCAGGCCGTGCTGCGCGTGCTGACACTGAAGTTCGAACTGGGGCTGTTTGAAGAGCCTTTCCCGGAATGGGAACGCTATCCGGATGCCTTCACAGATACCGGAGCGGCAGAACGCACCGCCACCCGCCGAAGCCTGACGCTGACGAAGAATGACGGCATCCTTCCCATACGGGATAAAAATATCCGCATTGCCGTCATAGGACCCTGTGCCGGCAGCCTGCGCCTGCTGTACGGCGGCTACACAGTGCCTTCCATGATGGAAATGTTTCAGGTTACGGAGGATTCCTCACAGATGGCAGGTGTGGTCCTCACAGGCGCGGCAGGTTCGAAACGCAAATACGACCTTGCCGCAACAGACAAGGCCATTCGGGAGGCATATCCTGACGCAAAGACGATTTTGGAAGCACTGCAGTCCTGTTTTCCCCATTGTACCTGGACACAGGGCTGTGACTATCTGGATCCCGTCCTGCAGGACTTTCCCGCTGCCCGGGCCGCCGCCCTGGAAGCGGACGCCGTGATTCTGTGCGTGGGCGGAAAAAACGGCTGGGGCCGCCACTGCAATACCGGAGAGGGCAACGATTCCGCCTCCCTGGATCTGCCCGGCGCGCAGGAGGCGCTGGCGCGGGTGGTTCTGGAGTCCAATTCCCGTACCGTAGTGGTACACACGGACGGCAGACCCCTTACCAGCGAATGGATTTACGAGCATGCCGCCGCTGTCCTGGAAGCTTATATGCCGGGCACCTGGGGCGGAATGGCCATCGCGGAAGTCATAGCCGGGATATTTTCGCCCGCAGGCCGCCTTCCGCTGGCTCTGCCCCGCTCTGCCGGCCACGGACCCGTATTTCATGGAGAGCATGCGGGTTCCGCCGGGGAAAGCTTTGCCGCAGGCGCCCTGAACCGGGACGGATACCTGTTTTCCTCAAATGCGCCCCTGCGCCCCTTTGGTTACGGACTGTCTTATACCGCCTTCTCCTATTCCGGCTTTACCCTCTCCATTGCGCCGGACGGCACGGGAGAAGCCTGCGTCACCGTATCCAATGTGGGCGAAACGGACTCCGACGAGGTGGTTCAGTTTTACGCCCGCGATGTAGTCGCATCCCTAATCCGCCCTGACCGGGAACTGATGGGAGTCTGCCGTGTTCCGCTGGAGGCGGGGCAGCGCAAGACCGTACACTTCTCCTTTCATCTGAATCGGCTTGCCTTCCCTGACGAATACGGCGTCTGGCGGCTGGAACCCGGCCAATTCCGGTTTTTCGTCGGGGGACACAGTGCCGATATCCGGGCGGAAGCAGTCTATACCCTGGAAAACGGACGCGTCATTGAGCCTTCCGGACGGGAATTTTTCGCGGAAGCTTCGGTGGGGGGAGGCATGTGAATCTCAAAGCCCGTACCCGCTTTTCGCCATGCACCGTCAGAGAAATAACAGAACTGCCGCCCCTTCCCTGCAGAGGAAAACGGCGGCAGCAGCTCCACGGCATTTATTCACTTTCCAGTTCCAGCACACAGGACGCCCCTGCAAGCGGAAGCCGGAATACTTCCCTGGGGATATCCCGGCGGCAGTCATACCCGATGACCTCGTGGCTCCGCATACATGCAGCCGCCACATGTCCTGTGCCGGACAGCACGGCGATATGCCGGGGCCAGTCCCCTGTGCCCCATTCCGCCCGCCTGGAAAGCCGTCTTCCGTCCCACTGCCATGCGGCAAGGGTATTGGGACCCCGATTACATACATACAGCGTCCCTTCCCTGTCCAGGCATGCCCCGCCCGGCCAGTTGGAAACGGCTGTCATGCCGCTGGCTGGCTCTGCGGCTTTCTTCTCCCCGTCCGTCCCCAATATGCTGACAGTGCCGTTCAGTTCGTTCACGCAGGCCAGGCTTCCGTCCTCCAGCATCAGAACCTGGCGCGGTCCGCTCCCGTGAGGCTGGCGCAGATACGCCGCCTCCCCTTCCGGAACCCCCTTGTGAAGCCCGTATCGATACAGGCAGTCGTTTCCCAAATCGGCCAGGTACAGTACATTTTCTGCCGTATAGGCCCAGTGGGCATGTGCATCCTTCCTTGAAAACGTCCACAGTATTTTAGTCAATTTTGCATCCACGGCAAAAAAGTCCCCGCTTTCATAGCAGGAACCAAAAAGGACCTCTCCCCAAGCATGTAAATGGCACAGCCCCCGGCCCGGTACGGCAAGCCTGGCGGCAGGCTTCAGGTTTTCTCCCTGAAGCTCATATGCCGTGATGTCCCCGCCGTCCTCCCGTTCCGAAGCCGCATAAATCCATCCGGTACCGCCCCGGCAGCAAAAGGAAGGTCTCTGCCCGTGACACATGCCGTACACTTTCTCCCCACGTCCTTCCGCCTCCACGCGGTACAGTGCAATATCCTCTTCTCCCGGCGCTCCATAGCCGGATACCAATATCAGGCTTTTTTTCATATTGTCTCCATTCTGCCCCTGCGGAAGCCGCCGCATCGGGCTTTGCCTGCCAACCATTCCCGCTTTTCCCGCCAGGGGCAGGGCGTGACCGGCCCAATGTATGCTTCCGGTTCTATGTTTCCTGCCTCAATGCGGCTGACGCCTGCCCGGCCGGATGCCGCCCCTTAAAATGCCGGATGGAAATCATGTGCCTTAATGCTGGTTCCTCCGTCTGCAAGAATGCACTGTCCCGTAATATAAGCCGACATATCCGATGCCAGAAACAACACTGCGTTTGCAATATCCGCCATCTGTCCCCGGGGAAGCGGCTGGCATCTGTCAAGTGCCTGTATGAACGCGCTCTTCTGCTCTTCGTCCATTTTCTCCGTCTCGTCGTACATCACGTCGCTCATCACCACACCCGGACAGACCGTGTTGACGCGTATCCCGTCTGCCGCGCAGTCCAGCGCCATGGCACGGGCGGCGGCATTCACGGCCCCCTTTGTACCCGCATACAGCAGATTGGTGGGCTGTGTCATCATGCTGTGTATGGAGGATATGTTCACGATGCTGCCGCCCTTTCTCCCACGCATCCCCGGCAGAAAGGCACGGGCAAACCGCAGTCCGCTGAGATAGTTGGTTTCCAGCAGGCGCGCCATATCCTCATCCCTGTATGCATCCGCAGCGCAGTGGCAGTTCACCCCCGCAGTACATACCAGAATGTCGATACCGCCGCTGTCACGCAGAACTGCCTGTGCAGCGTCCTCGCTTTGGGCCGCATTTGCAAGATCGATAATATATCCACGGCATTCCGGCATTAACTGCCCCAGTTCCCTTTCCGTGCCCAGGACATATTCTTCATTCCGGCCGCCGAAATAGACTGCCGCTCCCTGACGGGCAAACAAAAGAGCAATGCTCTTGCCGATTCCCCGGGCCGCCGTGGTGACAAAGGCCTTTCTGCCTTCCAGTAATTTATTATAATCCCGGATTCCGCTTTCGTAAAGCTTCAATTCTCTCATCATATCAGAACCTGCCCTTCCCTGCCGGATGCAGTATAGGTTTCAATATCAAAACGGCGGAGCAATTCCTCTATTGCCTGTCTGTCTCCCCGGGCTGCACGCAATTCCACATCCCAATCCAAGCCGCGGTACTTTGCCGCCTCCGGCTGTGTCTCAATAAAATGAAGGAATTCGGCCATCATTTCTGTTCCCCATACCGGCGCATCCACATCCGCCGTGGTATAAATCCCCCGGCGCAGCTTCGGAAACGCATACATATCCCTGGCCTGCATTTTATATGCATTTTCGATAACCATGTCCACCATATGGCTCGGCACAAACAGCACGCCGTTTTTCGTCCCGATGACGATGTCTCCGGGAAGGCACAGCGCCTGGCCGATACGGCAGGGTCCGTTGAATGCGGTGATCTGGCAGTCTCTGATCGGTGTGGGGTCTACTCCCCGGTAATACACCTGCACATCCATTTTCTGCATCTGCTCCACATCCCGCACACCGCCCCAGACAACGGCGCCGCCTGTTTTGGTGCGCGCCTGAATGGCCGTAGTCAGATTCCCTCCCACAAAGGTACCCTTGAAAATCTTATCATACAGGTCGCATACCACCACATCCCCTTCCTGAAGGCTGTCAATCACCCACTGGTTGCAGTCCCCCTTCCAGCCCTTTTTCCCTGCGGTATCAAAGGCAAGAAAGCGCAAGTCAGGGCGCTGGGGCATGAAGCAGCAGGTAACGGCACGTCCATACAGCTTTTTTCCCTCATGCAGCGCATGCAGCTCTCCCTGAAACTGAAAACGGTATCCGCTGAAATACAGGGGATGCCAGATCTCTTCCTGTGTCAGTGTTTTCAGGATTTCTATTTTGTCGTCCTCTACTCTGGGACGGCCGTCCGAAAAGCGTCCCCCTTTCCAGTCACGGGTCAGCTCTATAATTTCTTCCCTATCATTCAATATCATATCGTTGCTCCTATTTTAGTTCCGCAGTTTGTTGCAGAGTGCTGTTTTCCAGTTCCGCAGTTTGCTGCCATGTGCCAGATATGGACTCTATAATCTTCACTTCCACATCGTCCAGCTGCGCAGCAGACCGGGGGCCTTCCAGTACGCATCCGGTGCAGTCCTCCAGTCAGGCATGCTTCTCGCCTCGGGGTCAAACACCACTTCGCCGGCCCGCAGTGTTGCAACGCACTCCAGCCTTCCCTCTCCCGTAAGCCTGGCACCGCCGCAGTCCATGAACCCAAACCTGCCTTCCCGCCGGCGCAGCACTGCAATATCCGCACAGGCACCTAAATCCAGCGTCCCCAGCTCGGTATGAGAAACGGCCAGCGCCGGGGCACGCGTTATGCGGTACAATACCTCTGTGAGCGGCATTCCCATGGCCAGGAATTTGCCTGCCACGTACAGCAGGTCAATGACCGGACCCGTGACATTCTGGTGATGCAGATCCGTAGAAATGGTGTCCGGCCAGAATCCCTGTTCAAAGCAGTTTACCGCCTGGCGGAACCAGAAACTTCCGGAGCCATGACCCACATCAAACCGGATGCCCCTGGCGCGTTGGGACAGAATATAGGGCTGCAGCTTTCCCTCCCCGTCCAGGAGCGGGAATTGCTGGGCAAATACATGGGTATGGATATCTCCGGGTTCCAGCCTGGCCAAAATGGCCGGATAGCTGCGTTCCGGCACTATGGGAATACTGTCCGCCATCACACATTTGCCGCACAGGGAAGCTGCCTCCCGCGCACCGTCAATGGATGCCCATGTTGGATGTGCGGAATCTTCATGCTCTGCTCTGTAATGTGCACTTTTGATTCCAACCACGATATCGGGCCATGTCTGCGCCACTGCTGCCGCAATTTTCGGGTTGATATCTTCCACTGCCTGTTCGGAAGCCGGATAGTGCATCCCCTTGGCCGCTATGTCTATAAACGCAAGTACACGCAGTTTGGTGACATCAATTACATTTTCCTTAAAATCCCCGAAATTCCGCCACCCACAGGTTCCGGCATCCACCGCCGTGGTCACTCCGCAGCGAAACATGTGTTCTTCCGCATTTGTTGTACGAAGCGAATCTTTCGCCGGATAAGGAAACATTGGGTATATATGGCAATGCAAATCAATCAGCCCGGGCGCAACGATACAGCCCTCCGCTTCTATTATCGTATCCGCATCTGACGCGATGCCCTGTCCGCGGGCAGCAATTTTCCCGTCTTTTACCGCTACGTCCTCTTCCTCTATCAGGCCTGTACAGGGATCGTACACCATACCGCCTTTTAGAACCAGGTCATAACTTGTCATCATTGTCCTCCTAATTTAGTCGCTGCGCGACGGCTCTTCAGTATAGAGGCCCTGCGCGACGCTCTTAAGTATAGAGGCCCTGCGCGACGCTCTTAAGTATAGAGGCCCTGCGGCGCCTTCGGGACACCTCTAAAGCGTAAAATCCTCACAGCGCTTTCTGTCCCGATATTTGTCCGAAAGTACAAATATCATCTCCACCTCCACCGGGATATTGTGGTTCGGCATATTCCGCGTTCCCATCACAGTCCGGGCATGCCGGCCTCGTTCCTGTAAAATTTCCATACAGGTATCCGAAAAGCCCTCCGCAACCTTTTCCGGATTTTCAAAGTCTCTGCCGCAATTTACCAGTGCCAGCGCACGCACCATATGCCGGATACAATCCAGGCTCCCGTAACGCTCCTGTACTGCGCGCAGCAATGTCTTCGCGCACTCCGCCGCTGCCTGATACCCCTCCTCCGGTGTCAGTTCCTCTCCAATCCGTCCTCTGTACAGCGGCTCATATGTATTGATATCCTCCGGTCCATGGCCGGAAACGTATACAATTCCCCCCGCCTCACGGATGGGAATCAATGGTTTATATTTTTGAAAACGCTGTACCGTCTCACAGCCGTTTTCCCAAATCCTATGTATGGTAGACATCTTTTTCTCCTGATTATCAGTCCCGCAATTGTTCCCCTGATTCTTTTCTCCGACAGAACAATCCTGTCCCAACTTCTATCTGCGTACTTTGATGATGGCGTCAACGCATACCGGCATATTACCTTCCAGCACATAGGCTCCCATGGCCGCACGGGCATGCTGGCCCCGGCGGCCGAATACTTCCACCATCAAATCCGAAAAGCCGTTCATCACCGGAGGCATATTGTAAAAATCACCTGCACTGTTTACCAGGCACAGGGCCTTCACAAAGTAATCCACCCTGTCCAGGCTGCCGATATATGCCTGTAAAGTACGCAGCATATTTAAACCGCACAGTCTGGCAGCTTTATACGCTGTCTCTTCATCTATCTCCGCACCTACGCGCCCCACATAGACAGGTTTCCCCTTCTCATCCACGGGATAATGTGCGGAAAAGTACAGCATATCGTCCGCAAATACCGCTTCCGCCGCTCCCTTCCCTCTCCAGTCGGTCTGCTGCAGCACAATACCCAGCTGCTCCATTCTTTTTTCGGTAGCTCCCATATTATCCTCCTGTCATCGTCCCACATGACGACCCTAAAGTTCTTTTCCCCGCTCCATGGCTCTGCCGCCTAAAGCTCTCTTCCCCGCCCCATGACTCCACCGTCTAAAGTCTCTCCGCCGCAACCCGCATCACCATTCATTTCTGTTTGAAGCCAGATACCCGGCAGTACATCGGAGCAGAGCGTTGCATACCTCCTCCACCTCTCCGGGCGTAAGCATCAACGGATTCAGAATGATGGTATTCTCCCGCTCGTCAGAGCCGATATACACCCCTTCCGCCTTCATTTCCTCACAAAGCCAGGCGGCGCTTCCGAAAGGCATTTCCCCCAACACTCTCGGGAAATCCTGTCCAACAGGTCCCTCTTCCTCCCGCCGGACCCGTGTAAAACCACATGTGTGCAGCGTCTGTTCAAACCGGATGCATGCGGCCAAAAGGCGATGCCGTTCTTCGTCCGTATCCCGGGCCATATAAACCTTTACCGCAGCATAGAGTCCGGCCATAGCCTCACGGGAGGTTTTGCAGCAGCGGCATACGCCGTCTGTGGGCGGACCCCAGCGCCGGCACCGCGCAATCCATTCCCGGCGTCCCAGAATCAGACCGGAATCCTGCGGCCCGCGCAGTGTTTTTCCCCCGCTGAAAATTACCATATCCGCTCCCATTTGTGTAAATCGCCACAGGTTTTCCGCCGGAGGGTTCTGCGCCGCCGCATCCACGATTACCGGCACTCCATGCGCATGGCCAATCTCCAGTACACGTTCCAGCGGCAGCGAGCCGTCCCGGCCATGATAAATGAAATAAGCAATTGCCGCCGTTTTTTCCGTTATGGCATTTGCCAGTTCCGCTTCGGAAGGCGGCATGCTTTCCTCTCCCAGGAAAACCAGCTTCGCCCCCGCAGCTTCAATACATTTATCATAAGGGTTATGCTGCGCGCGCTGGAGAATGATTTCCCTGCGGGTCCCGCTTTCCGGCAATGCGTGGTATGCCTCTTCACTGTCCAGAGCCATACATGCAGCCGCACATATCATCAGCCCGCCTGCCGCCCCGTTGGAGATATAGGCTCCCTCATTCTGCGTAAGCCCGGCGATGGCATCACCCGTCTTTTCCTGTACCTCTGCCAAATCCACCATACTGCCCGCAATCTCCGCCATTGCGCGCAGGCTTTCCTCCCCCATACAGCTGGCTCCGTATTTTGTAAATGTATCCTGTGCGTTGATATACCGCCGGATACCCAGTTCTTCAAAAATATCCATAGCTGTCAATCCTTTTTCAGAAACGGATTCTCATTTACCCATGATCGGTTTTTCCGCCCGTCCGAATGTTCCGAAAAGCTGGCAAATACATCAATGACTTCTGACGCATCCGCCTCTTCGCCGATTTCTGCCAATCCCCCATCCAACGGCAGCAGCTTTAAGGCCCTCCAGGCATTTTCCGCAGCCTTCCACAAGGGCAGATGGGCGGCACAGCAGGCATCGGTTACCGCATATCCCTCCTCCACCCAGCGCCGTTCCGCCGCGGCATACCTCTCCTCCAGCAGGTTGTCCACCGTCAGCCCGTCCGCCGCGCCTCCGTCATCCAGAAATGTACGCAGACAGTTAATGCATGCCGTCACACGGGGATGATAGTATCCCTGAATCAGCTCGTGGTAATCACGGCTGGGATAATCAATCAGATTGGGAATGGTCTTCGCAAAAGTAGTCCCCATATCCCTCATCCATCCGCGGAAATCTTCCGGCATACAGTCGGCACCGGAGACATCCGGGTCACAGGGACGTCCTCCGTAACGGCGGACTTTGGTTTCCACATAGGACTCCTCATCCTCCCCTGTCATCCGCTCCAGCTGTATCAGCAGCTGCTCCAGCAATGCGGCGTGCATTTCAAACGCCGGATGCAAATCTCCCTGCCATTCCCCCCGGTTCAGAAACAGTTCGAACAGACAGCGCAGATGCATGTTAAAATATTCCGTAATATACTGCCGCATCACATCAAACATATCTCGCCCCGCAAAGCGGTTTTTCTCCCCCTCCGGCAGGGCCGCCATAGTCTGCATATACCGATCCAGAAGGCTTGCCACCTCATGCGATTCCCTTAACGGCACCAGACGGCGCTGGGGGCGCACCAGATAGCAACGCTTCTGATAGCGGGCATGTGAACTGTCCCTGTGGGAATAGACGGCCCTGTGCAGAAAACCAAGCGCCTTCACCCCGGTTTCCGCGGCACCCGCCCCATAACGCTGCAGCGCGGTTTTCCGTAAAAAACCCTCCAGTGTAACGTCCCCCGGATTCCATGCCAGTTGAAATAAGAGGTCAAAAAAATGCAGACTGAATCCGCACAGTTCGGTGCAGTTTCCGAATCCCTCTCCGCGTTTTACGACACTCCTGTCAGTTATTTCCCTGGCAGCTTCGATATGGCGTTCAAAGTCACCGTGCAGATGGTCATCTCCTCCAAATTCATTCAAAGGCTCCAGGATATAACGCGCCCGGCGCAGAGGGCCGTAATTCGCATCCCGATACATGGGTTCGCGGAAAGTACTGTCCGTCTCCTTCCTGTTTGGCCATAAATCCAGAAAATATACCTCCTCCGGCAGCGCGTCCACAAATCGCTCCATGACTCCCGGCATTGTCCAGATACAGGGCGGCGTGTTCGCCCTCACCCCCCAGCCGTCGAAGAAAAACCGGGCATCCGGAACTACCTCTCTTATGGCTTCATATGTATATTTTGCAAAATCCAGATTGATCCGGATAAAGTCTTCTATGTCTGTGGATATATGGTGCTCCGAGGGCGGGCATGCCGAAAAATGACGGCATGGACCGTAGGTCTCTATCCATGTCTCCACAAAAGTCTTCACAAAGGTTTTGTACAACGGTTCATCCGGATAAAGATAGGGTACCGTCTCTGCTTCGGCCTCATCATCCTTCACCCACTCACAGCCAAAGTACCTGGCGTCGGGATATACTCTGCGGAACTCCGGACTGGTTTCCTGGGGCATCATCTGCACCATGGTCTCGATTCCAAGGCTGCGGGCATATTCCGCAGTATTCCGGACCACCTCCATCCTGGCAATATCCCCCGGTGTAACAGGCTCTGTCTTTACCCCCATCTTCTGGAAAGTACGCTTGCGCACATAGGTATTCCAGCTGTAAAACCGATAAGAATTTATCTTGTTATGCGCATACATGTCCAGTTCCCGCCGGCGCTCTTCCGCATTCAGAAAGGCTCCGAAATTATACACCCACTGCCCCACCGTATGCCGGAACCGAAATGCCGAACGTTCTACCAATGTCAGATCCGGCAATTCCAGGTCCGGTTTTTGCATATAAGAATCCCCGTCATAATAAAATCCAACCCCAAACTGTTCCTGAAGCAGATGACATACACTGTAATGCACGGAGCGCTGATTTGAGCCGCCAAGCACCAGCACTTCTCCCCGCACCGCAATGGCAATGCAGTCATTTTCCGTCTCACTCTCTCCCGGCAGCACATGTTCCCGCTCCTCAAAAGCGCGAATCATCCCATGGGTAGCCGGCCTTCCAACCAGGATCCTGCCGCCCGGCAAGGAAGCCGCCTCCCTTTCCCGTGCAAGCAAAAGCCGCGCCCCGCTGATTTTCTGTATATACAGACACAGCTCCTGCGCCGCATGGGTCTCCAGCCAGGTTGCGTTTTCGCCCAATATGACACAACAGCATGCTGCCCCGTGCTCCGTAATTTTCATATGCAGTTCCTCCTCGTTTTCTTCACACTACCTTTTGTTGGTTCCTTTTTTCTGAAACCTTTTGCCGCTTCCTTTTTGCCGGCGCTTCTTTTCGTAAAGCTTGGGCGCTTCTTTTTACCGGCTCTTTTTTCTGAAAGCTTTGGCGCTTCTTTCCGCATGGTTTTAATTTCTTTTTGCCGGTAGCTTTCCTTCTGTCTTCAGTGTACCACGGCTTTTTCTGAGGCTCAATCAATAGAATTTGACAACAAATCTCTAATTTTTGATGCGGGTAACATGTCTCGAAAAATACAGCTGCAGTGCATAGTGCGGCTGCAAGCGTAGAATTGCCTGACCAGGCAGATATGCTGTAAGAGCAGACAGATTTCATGAGAGAACCTGTCAAAGGTTATTCTTCCATATTATAAGGGGCTGTGGGGAAATGGTACACAATATACAATCATGATTTCCCTTACGTCAGAGTATCATAAGTATATTGTATAAATACAGCCATTTCCCAACAGCCCGATTTTCAATCATCTACAATAATAACGACAAGCCTTTTCTAGCGGCGCACCCATTTTCCGAATAGGGTCTTCTTATATTTCGCCAGTTCCGCTTTGGCTTCCGGATGCTCCCCGGCCTTCTGCAGGTAGCCCACTCCCCTGGAAATATCCGCTGCAACCCCCAGCCCGTTGGCATAAATAACACCCCGCAGATAATCCGCCTCCCAGTAATTCCAGTCTACCTTATCCAGATACTGGCGTGCCCGGACATAATCCTGCGGCGTCCCCCAGCCGTTAAAGTGACATTTTGCCAGGTAAAAAAGACCGTATTTGCTGCCCTTATCGCAGGCAAAGGTTAACAGCTCCACAGCCTTCGCATAGTCCTGCGTCACCCCTTTCCCGAGGAAATAAGCTTCGCCCAGCACATTGTGACTGCTGATACTGCCGCCGGGAAGTTCCTTTTCATAACATTTAACGGCATATGCTTCATCCTTTGAAGTCCCGATTCCCTGGAAGTAGCAGCGCCCCACGTCGCACCAGCTTCCCGGTTCACCGCCCTCAGCCGCCTGTTTGAACCAATAAAGCGCGTCCTCCTTCCGCCCTTCCTTCTCCAAATCCTTGGCATAGATGGACTGGTGCAGCGGATGGCCATACTCCGCCCCGATTTTCCACAAATCCCTTGCCTTCTCCGGCTGGGGCAGAATAATATCCTCATCCCCCTGGCTGTAATAGCGGTTCAGGTTGTTGGCCGCAAAATACATGCCGCCCCGCAGAGCCTTCCAGAACAGGTCTTCACATTTTGAAATATTCTCTTTCAGATACGCCTTCAGTGACGCATTATCAGGAAAAGAATCCTGATTCTTGCCCTGAATCCGGAGAAAATCCCACCAGAAATAAGCGTTGGCAACTACATATTGGCAGAAGGCATCTCCTGACTCCGCCAGCTCCTGTGCCTCTTCAAAAGCCTCCTGCAGGCTGCCGAAGGGCATCTTCCGTTCCGCCTCCGGTGTCAGCTCACCCATACGCATCGATACCAGTACCCCCAGGGCACTGCCCTGTTCTACGGATTTATGCAAATAAGCTATCGCTTTGTCGTCATCCTCTGGAAACCCGTGTCCGGACCACACATATTGATGCCCACAGTAGCATCTGCCCAGCACACAGCTTGCATCTCCGTCCCCCGCCGCGGAGGCCTTCTCCAACAGGGCCAGCGCCGCCTTGCCCCGTCCTGTCCTCTCATTGTAGTAGATATCCTGCAGCGCCTGCTTTACCTCGCTGCTCAGTTCCTTTCCCATTTTCCTTATGCTCCTTTCCATACAGTTGTTTTTGATATCTGTTGTCACCTTGTAGCCGTCCGCATATTATCGGGAATGCTGAACATATTTTATCATAATGAATGCAAATTTTCTATCTTAATATGGCAAATATCCTGTAAATATCCTGTAAACATTCATTCCTACACTGAAATGACTATTTCCAACGCAGTTACAAATATCAGCGTAGAATAACATTGAAACGGCTTCCGGGCAAAATGCCCTTTATCAGCCAAGCAGGGAAGCCGTATCTGTAACAGTTTCCGTCAAATCATTTGCTTCATAAGCAATAGACGCTTTCGATAACAGCCTTTCATTGTCCCACGACTGTAATAGACGGCGTTTCTTTCTTGCATTTCGGACAGTAGAGCGGGAAATTCTTCATCATTTGCGTTTACCAAGCAAATTGGAAGCCGCAACAATGGCAGGGAATACGACGGCCGCAACTACCCAAATTATCCAACTATATCCCCAATTATTTGTAGAAAGGCTATATCCTAAATATACGGCAGCAGCAATTGACCAATATACAACCGAAATATTCGTTGTGACAGATTGCTTTTGCTTTTTCTCCTTTGAATAATCGCCCTCCTGTAAAAGTTTTTCATAGCTTGCCCATACTATTCCGCTGCGGATAAAGAAAACGACACCAATACCTGCAATAACAAAAGAAGCAGAAAGCATAACCGTCAGCAGTAATTCATTTTCATCATTAAAAATAGCTCCTCCAAAAAGAGGGATGAGCGCCATAATACAAAGACCAGCGCCTATTATGTTATTTCTTGTATATACTTCGTTATATTGTGCTTTCCGTTCTGCAACCATTCCGCTAACGCCATATTCCGTTTCAAAAATTTCTTTTTCTAAATTATCATATGCTGCGGTTTTTCTACCACTTGAAATAAACAAAGCAACTGCTATTGTGACAAGAAGAAGTAAAACAATCATTCCAATTCCTTCAGCCACATTATCTCCCAAACTATATTTTGGAACTTCGCTGACCGCTCCTAATATCAATAGACATATAGGTGATAAAATACACAAAAAAGTTGCCAATGCTATTGATTTTGATGTTGTAGCTTTGACAGAAAGAAAGGCGTTTGCTTCTTCCATAGATACCCGCCTTAGCTTTGACACTTCATCAGATGGTATGGTACATTCCTCATCTTCAATTTCATCTTTAAGCAAATAGTCTGTGCTTACGCCAAACAATTCTGAAAGGCGAATCATTTTCTCAAGATCTGGAACAGACTGAGCTCCTTCCCATTTCGAAACGGACTGCCTTGTAACATTCATTTGTTCAGCTAGTATAATCCAATTTATTTAGACATATGTTTAAATTTGTGGTATAATGGCCTT